>LNFM01001978.1_pt1 | contig 56556 bp, 61 predicted proteins | sample 596031 | NCBI WGS metagenome assembly LNFM01 (sample SAMN04254537, study PRJNA301005) | activated carbon metagenome | isolation source: dual media filters at the Ann Arbor, Michigan drinking water treatment plant | place: USA: Ann Arbor
CGCCCACGCGCAGCGTCATCACCATCTTGTGATAGTCGGCCGGGTTGCCGATGCCGTAGATGGCGCTGACGCTGGCCACGATGATCACGTCGCGCCGTTCCAGCAGGCTCTTGGTGGCGCTCAGGCGCATCTGCTCGATGTGCTCGTTGATGGCGCTGTCCTTCTCGATGAACAGGTCGCGCTGCGGCACGTAGGCTTCGGGCTGGTAGTAGTCGTAGTAGCTGACGAAGTACTCGACCGCATTGCGCGGAAAGTAGTCGCGGAACTCGCTGTACAGCTGCGCCGCCAGCGTCTTGTTGGGCGCAAACACGATCGCCGGCCGCCCCAGGCGCGCGATCACGTTGGCCATGGTGAAGGTCTTGCCCGAGCCAGTGACGCCCAGCAGCGTCTGGAAGGTCAGGCCGTCGGCGATGCCCTCGGCCAGCTGGTCTATGGCCGCGGGCTGGTCGCCGGCGGGCGAGAACAGCTGCAGCAGTTGGAACGGTGATCCGGGAAACGAGACGAACTCACCCGCCGCTTCAAGGGGCGAGACGGGCACTTCGGCGAGCGGCGGCATCCGGAACTCCCTGCAGGCAGGCCACTTACAATCGGGCCCTTGACGGCGCAACCCTGCGCCCTGGCCAATCGGCAAGCGTAGCGCAGCCCGCCGTGGCCGCGCAGCCCGTCGCCTCCATCCCCCCGATACACCCTCTCCCCACCTCAGGAAGCACTGCCATGTCCGCGTCCGTGACCCACTCCCTTTTTGGCGCCGTCGAAATGGCGCCCCGCGACCCCATCCTGGGCCTGAGCGAGCAGTTCAATGCCGACACCAACCCGGCCAAGGTCAACCTGGGCGTGGGCGTGTACTTCAACGACGAAGGCAAGCTGCCCGTGCTGCGCTGCGTGGCCGAGGCCGAGAAGCAGCTGCTCGAATCCCCCAAGGCCAAGGCCTACCTGCCCATCGACGGCATCGTCGCCTACCAGAAGGCGGTGCAGGGCCTGGTCTTTGGCGCCGACAGCGCCATCGTCAAGAGCGGCCGCGTGGCCACCGTGCAGGCCCTGGGCGGCACCGGCGGCCTGAAGGTCGGCGCCGACTTCCTGCGCCGCGTCAACCCGGCAGCCAAGGTGCTGATCAGCGACCCCAGCTGGGAAAACCACCGCGCGCTGTTCACCCAGGCCGGCTTCACCGTCGAGACCTTCCCCTATTACGACGCCGCCACGCGCGGCATCCGCTTCGACGACCTGATGGCGGCACTGCGCGCGGCCGACGCCGGCAGCATCGTGGTGATGCACGCCTGCTGCCACAACCCCACGGGCTGTGACCTGTCTTCGGCCCAGTGGCAGCAGGTGGCGGCGGTGTGCGCCGAGCGCGGCCTGGTGCCCTTCCTGGACATGGCCTACCAGGGCTTCGGCGAAGGCATCCAAGAGGACGGCGCGGCGGTGCAGGTGTTCCTGGCCACCGGTGCCAGCTTCTTCGTCGCCAGCTCGTTCTCGAAGAGCTTCTCGATCTACGGCGAGCGCGTCGGCGCGCTCAGCGTCGTCTGCGCCAGCGCCGAGGAATGCGGCCGCGTGCTGTCGCAGCTGAAGTCGGTGATCCGCGCCAACTACTCCAACCCGCCCACCTTCGGCGCCCAGCTGGTGGCCACGGTGCTCACCACCCCGGCGCTGCGCGCGCTGTGGGAAGAAGAGCTCGCCGGCATGCGTGTGCGCATCCGCGCCATGCGCGAGGCCCTGGTCGCCCAGTTGCGCGCCGCCGGCGTCAAGGGTGAGCTGGACTACATCACGCGCCAGAAGGGCATGTTCAGCTACTCCGGCTTGAGCGTGGCCCAGATGCAGCGCCTGCGCGGCGAATTCGGCGTCTACGGCCTGGATTCGGGCCGCATCTGCGTGGCGGCCATCAACAACCGCAACATCGCGGCCGTGGTGGCAGCCATCGCCGCCGTGATGCGCTGACGCGCAAGGCCCTGGTCGCCGCACGCTTTGTCCGGCAAGCGACAGCGCGGCCGCCGCCGCGATGTCATAATCCCTCCAAGTTTGCTGCAGTGCAGCAAAATATGCGGAACCCGTCAGTGCGGCCTCAGTGTTCGGGGCGCATGATGCGTGCGTCTGAATGAGACAAGGCAGCTGGAGACACTCGATGCTTTACCAGATCTACGAAACGCAACGCGCGCTGATGGCGCCGTTCTCCGAGTTCGCCAGCGCTTCCGCCAAGCTGTTTGAGCATCCCTTGTCGCCGTTTGCCCAGATGCCCCTGGCGCAGCGCATGTCGGCCAGCTTCGACCTGATGCACCGCCTGGCCAAGGAATACGAGAAGCCGCCCTTCGCCATCACCGCCGCCACCGTGGGCGGCGTCGAGGTGGCGGTGCAGGAGCAGGTGGCGGTGAAGAAGCCCTTCTGCCGCCTGCTGCGCTTCAAGCGCTTCACCGACGACCCGCGCGCGCTCGAGGTCATGAAGGCCCAGCCCCTGGTGCTGGTGGTGGCGCCGCTGTCGGGCCACCACTCAACGCTGCTGCGCGACACGGTCAAGAGCCTGCTGTGCGACCACAAGGTGTTCATCACCGACTGGACCGACGCGCGCATGGTGCCGGCCACCGAAGGCCCGTTCCACCTGGACGACTACGTCGCCTACGTGCAAGAGTTCATTCGCCACATCGGCCCCGAAGTGCACGTGATCTCGGTGTGCCAGCCCACGGTGCCGGTGCTGGCCGCGGTGTCGCTGCTGGCCAGCAATGGCGAGGCCACGCCGCGCTCCATGACCATGATGGGCGGGCCCATCGACGCGCGCAAGAGCCCCACGGCGGTGAACAACCTGGCCATGAACAAGAGCCATACCTGGTTCGAGTCCAACGTCATCTTCAACGTGCCCACCAACTTCCCGGGCGCCGGCCGCCGCGTCTACCCCGGCTTTCTGCAGCACACCGGCTTCGTGGCCATGAACCCCGACCGCCACCTCAGCAGCCACTACGACTACTTCAGCGACCTGATCCGCGGCGACGACGACAGCGCCGAAGCGCACCGCCAGTTCTACGACGAGTACAACGCCGTGCTGGACATGCCCGCCGAGTACTACCTGGAAACCATCAAGACCGTGTTCCAGGACTTCTCCCTGGTCAACGGCACCTGGGAAGTGAACGGCCAGCTGGTGCGCCCGCAGGACATCAGCACCACCGCGCTGCTCACTGTCGAGGGCGAGCTCGACGACATCTCCGGCGCCGGCCAGACCAAGGCCGCGCACGAACTGTGCACGGGCATCCCCGAGACGCGCAGCTTCCACTACGACGCCATCGGCGCAGGCCACTACGGCATCTTCTCGGGCCGTCGCTGGCGCGAAAAGGTCTACCCCGAGGTGCACAGCTTCATCCTGCGCTTCAACCAGGAACTGGCCGTGGCCAACCCGGCCGCCGAACAGGGCCAGCTGCGCGCCGGATAATCCGGCGGTGACCCCAGAGCCCGCCGACGCCCCGCCCTCTCCTGCAGCGCCCAAGGCCGGCGATACGCTGGCCGACCGACTGGACGCTGCACTGCCGCAGACGCAGTGCACGCGCTGCGGCTACCCCGACTGCCGCGCCTATGCCCAGGCCATGGCGCACGAGGGCGCGGCCATCAACCGCTGCCCACCGGGCGGGGCCGAGGGCATCGCCCGCCTGGCCGCCCTCACCGGCCGCCCGCCCCTGCCGCTGGACCCCGAACGCGGCCACGAGGGCCCGCGCGCGCTGGCCGTCATCGACGAAGCCTGGTGCATCGGCTGCACGCTGTGCATCAAGGCCTGCCCGGTGGACTGCATCGTGGGCGCGTCCAAGTTCATGCACACGGTGATCGACCCGCTGTGCACCGGTTGCGAACTGTGCGTGCCGGTGTGCCCGGTCGACTGCATCGCCATGCTGCCGGTGACGGGCACGCGCAGCGGTTGGCTGGCCTGGAGCCAGCCGCAGGCCGACGAGGCGCGCACGCGCTACGACTTCCACCGCTGGCGCGTCGAGCGCGAGGTCGTCGACAACGAGACCCGGCTGCTGGCCAAGGCCCAATCCAAGCTGGCCGATCTGGAGGGCCAGAGCCGGCTCACCGACCCCGCGGCGCTGGCCGCCAAGCGCGCCGTGATCGAGGCCGCGATGCAGCGCGCCCGCGCGCGCCGCCCGGCCGACCCGCCCGATGAACCCTGAGGCCATAGCGCCCTTCTTTGCCACGCTGGCCGCGGCCAACCCGCAGCCGCGCAGCGAGCTCGAGTACAGCAGCGTGTTCGAACTGCTGGCCGCTGTGTTGCTGTCGGCGCAGGCCACCGACGTGAGCGTCAACAAGGCCACGCCGGCGCTGTTTGCGCTGGCGCCCACGCCGCAGAAGATGCTCGATCTGGGTGTCGAGCGCGTGGCCGACATGGTCCGCACCATCGGCCTGTACCGCACCAAGGCCAGCCACCTGGTGGCCACCTGCCGCATCCTTGTAGAGCAGCACGGCGGCGCGGTGCCACGCACGCGCGAGGCACTGCAGGCCCTGCCCGGCGTCGGCCGCAAGACCGCCAACGTGGTGCTCAACGTGGCCTTCGGCGAGCCCACGCTGGCGGTGGACACGCACGTCTTCCGCGTGGCCAACCGCAGCGGCCTGGCGCCAGGGCGCGACCCGCTGGCGGTGGAGTTGCTGCTGCTGCAGCGCGTGCCGCCGCGCTACCTGGCCGACGCGCACCACTGGCTCATCCTGCACGGCCGCCATGTCTGCCAGGCACGCGCGCCGCGCTGCTCTGATTGCCTGGTGCGACGCTGGTGTGACCTGGGTGCCCGCGGCGCTTCTACAATGCCCGCGGGGGAATCCGATGGCCGGGCTTGAAGACCTTTCCGAACGCGTCGATCGCCTGCTGCTGCGGCACCAGGAGCTCAAGCGCACCAGTGCGCTGCTCGAGCAGCAGTTGCTGGCCGTGACGGCCGAGCGCGACAGCCTGCGTTCGCGCCTGGCGGCGGCGCGCTCGCGCGTGGACGCGCTGCTCGAACGCCTGCCCGCCAACGGCGGCAAGGCGGGCGCACCGTGAAGCAGGTCGAAGTCTCCATCCTCGGCCAGGTCTACATGCTGGGATGCCCCGAGGGCGGTGAAGCCCTGCTCACCGCCGCCGTGGCCGCCGTCGACCGAGAGATGACGGCCATCCGCGAATCGGGCAAGGTGCGCGCGCGCGAACGCATCGCCGTGCTGGCCGCGCTCAACCTGGCCTACCAGCTGGCCGAACGCGGCCCGGCAGGCACAGCCAGCCCTGCAACTTCGCGCGAGGCCGACGTCGCCGCGCTGGTGCAACGCATCGACAGGGCTTTGGGCGAAGACGGCCAGTTGCTGTGATATCCAACGCACACACGGGCGCGCTTTCGAGGTCTAGAATGGATTCGTCCGTCGTGTCCCGTGAGCTCAATATTTCCTTGAACCGATGCTCATTGAGCCAGGGCTTGGAACATTGCCAGGCTGGTGTGATCGTCTCGCGTCAGATGAACCCGAAGCTTGGCTGACCTCGCCCACCTGAACTTCCCTGAGGGTTCAGGAATGCGGTTCACGGTTCACGACGGACACCCCACCCCAGCGCGCGCGGCCACCTTGCACGGCTTGCCATGACAGCCTGTTGGCTGATGAAAAGCGAACCGGCCGAAGCGTCCATCGACGACCTGGCCGCGGCCCCCGCGCAGACCCTGGCCTGGACCGGCGTGCGCAACTACCAGGCGCGCAACTTCATGCGCGACGCCATGCGCGCCGGCGACGGCGTGCTCTTCTACCACTCGTCCTGCGCCGAACCCGGCATCGCCGGCCTGGCGCGCGTGGCTGGCGGCCTGGCGCCCGATGCCACACAGTTCGATCCGGCCAGCCCCTACTTCGATGCCCGCTCCAGCCCCGCCGCGCCGCGCTGGCTGCAGATCGACGTGCAGCTGCAGCGCAAGACGCGCCTGCTGACGCTGGCCGAGATGCGCCAGGCGCCCGAGCTGGCCAGCATGCAGGTGCTGCAGCGCGGCAACCGGCTGTCGATCACACCGGTCACACCGGCCGAGTGGCGGGCGGTGCTGGCGCGCCTGGGGCAGGCCTGATTGGACCTGGGCCTGGCTCTCATTGCCGAACTGCTGGCCCTGGGCGCGGCTGTGGGCTTTCTGGCCGGGCTGCTGGGCATCGGCGGGGGCATGGTCATGGTGCCGGTGCTCACGCTGCTGCTCACGCAGCGCGGCGTGCCGGCGGCGCTGGCCGTCAAGATGTCCATCGCCACCTCGATGGCCACCATCGTCTTCACTTCGCTGTCCAGCGTGCGCGCGCACCATCGGCTGGGCGCGGTGCGCTGGGAGATCGCGCGCCACATGGCGCCGGGCATCGTGCTGGGCAGCCTGGCCGCGGGCGCTGGCGCCTTTGCGCTGCTCAAGGGCCAGGCCCTGGCGCTGCTGTTCGCGGCCTTCATCGGCTATTCGGCGATCAAGATGCTGCGCAACGTGCCGCCCCGACCGGGCCGCATGCTGCCGGGCGCGCTGGCGCAAGCCAGCGTGGGCGTCGGTATCGGCTTCGCGTCGGCCCTGCTGGGTGCGGGCGGCGCCTTTCTCTCGGTACCTTTCATGACCTGGTGCAACGTGCCGCCGCGCCAGGCCGTGGCCACGGCCGCGGCCATCGGCTTCCCGATTGCGCTGGCCAGCACCGCCGGCTACTTGATCAGCGGGCGCGGCCTGGCGCCGGCGCTGCCGGGCGCCTGGGGCTACCTGTACCTGCCGGCGTTGCTGCTGGTGTCGCTGGCCAGCGTCAGCCTGGCCCCGCTGGGCGCGCGCACGGCGCAGCGCATGGACGTGCGTCTGCTCAAGCGCCTGTTCGCATTGATGCTGCTGGTCCTGGCGGCCAGCATGCTGCATCAGGCCTTCGCCTGATGTTCAGGCGGTGTCGAAGCGGATCGCTGCCAGCGTGACCTGGTTGCCGCCACGGCGGCGCGCCTCTGACAGTGCGGCTTCGCAGGCCGACACCAGCGCTTCCTGCGTGTGCGCGGTGTGCGGAAAGCTGGCCACACCCAGCGACACCGTGAAGCCGAACTCCTGGCCCTCGTGCACCACGATCTGCGTGGCGCACTGGCGGCGCAGGCCTTCCATGCGCGCATGCGCCGTGGCCAGGCCCACGCCCGACAGCAGCACGGCGAAGCGCTGGTCCTCGAAGTGACACGACGCGTCCATGGCGCGCGTGCCGCCGCGCAGCAGCCGCCCCATGGCCTCGAGCACGCGCTCGTCGCCCGCGCCACCCAGCGCGCGCACCTTGGCGCCGGGTGCGTCGATCTGGATGAAGACGATGGCGAACTCGCGGTGCTCGCGCGTGGACAGGTCGACTTCGCGCCGCAACTGGTCTTCGAAGTGGCCGCGCCGGTACAGACCCGACAAGGGCTCGCGCAGCGCCTGGTCGGCGATCTCGCGCCGCAACAGATCATTGGCGCGCTGCTGCTGCTCGATCTGCTCGAGCGCCGCGCGCAATTGCGCCTCGCGCTGGCGGCGCTCGGTCAGGTCGCTCCAGACGCTGCACAGCCAGCGCGGGCCGTTGTTCTCGGACGCAACCACGGTGCGCAGCACCTCGAACTCGCGCCGCGCGCCGCGCCACTCGATGCGGTGCTCGCTGAGCAGCGGCTCGGCCTGGGCCATGGCCGTCTGATCGGCCGCGCGCAGGGCCGTGGCTGCCGGGGCGTCGAAGATCTCGGCGTCGGTGCAGCCGATGATCTGGCTGGCGCCACGCCCCAGGAAATCGGCCATGGCCGCGTTGACGTGCAGGTAGCGCCCCCCCGCCAGGTCCTTGACGGACAGCAGATCACCCCGGGCGGCGACCACGGCGTTGAACGTGCTGCCCAGCAGAACCCACAGCTCGCGCACGCTGGGGGCACTCATCGCGGCGGTTTCGACAGTCAGGGTCATCGGATGGACAAATCAGGCCACGGCACACCACGATCAGGGCTGCAGCACCGTGCGCAGCCCATGCCCTATGGTGGTGGCCCGCGGCAGGGAGGGCAAGCAACTTTGCCAGCTTATTCCCTAGGTTGACGCGGGCGGTCGCGCAGATTACCCCAGTCCGTATGCAAGCGAACCTGATCCCCCTTGATTGCGCGCCCCTCGAGCAGGTGGTGCACACGCCCCGCGGCGTGCCAGCTGCACCGGTTGTCGCGGTGCGTGGAATACGGTCTATAATTTCGGGCTTTGCTGTGACACTAGTCTTTGCGCGCGATGCAGCACATGTCAGGCCCCCTTGCCCCGGGATCCCCCAGGGCGCAAGTGGCAGACACCGGGACACCCCGGGCGCGCACATCACCTGGATCCTTGAGCCCATGACCACCATCCGCGTCAAAGAAAACGAGCCCTTCGACGTCGCCCTGCGCCGCTTCAAGCGCACGATCGAGAAGATCGGCCTGTTGACCGAGTTGCGCGCGCGCGAGTTCTACGAAAAGCCCACCGCCGAGCGCAAGCGCAAGAAGGCGGCCGCGGTCAAGCGCCACTTCAAGCGCGTGCGCAGCATGCAGCTGCCCAAGAAGCTTTACTGAGATTGTCGGCCGCAGGCTGCCCGCAGGGCGGCCCGCTGTTTCACCAAGCCCGCGCGGCGCACCGCAGCGGGCTTGTTCCGTTCAGGAGACCGCTGCATGAGCCTCAAGGACCGCATCACCGATGACATGAAGGCCGCCATGAGGGCCAAGGACGCCCCGCGGCTGACCACCATCCGCATGCTGCTGGCCGCCTGCAAGCAACGCGAGGTAGACGAGCGCATCGTGCTCGACGACGCTGCCGTGGTGGGACTCGTCGACAAGCTGATCAAGCAGCGCAAGGACAGCATCACCGCCTTCCAGCAAGGTGGCCGCGAGGACCTGGTGGCCAAGGAAGGCGCCGAAGTGGCGGTGCTCGAGGCCTATCTGCCGCAGCGCCTGTCGGCCGATGAGGTGGCCAGCACCATTGCCGCCCTGGTGAGCGAACTGGGCGCCAGCGGGCCCGGCGACATGGGCAAGGTGATGGCCGCCGCCAAGGCGCGACTGGCCGGCAAGGCCGAGATGGGGCTGGTGTCAGCCGCCGTCAAGCAAGCCCTGGCAAGGTAGGGCCAATGAGCATCCTGCCCATGCGACAGATCGACGCCGACGTGTGCGTCGCCCCGCAACTCACGCCCCAAGCCATGGCCGAAGCCGCAGCCAAGGGTTTCAAGAGCGTGGTCAACAACCGGCCCGACTTCGAACACGACAGCGGCCAGCCGACCAACGCCGCCATCGAGGCAGCTGCCGTTGCCGCGGGGCTGGCCTACCGCTTCCTGCCGGTCAGCGGCGCCTACCAGTCGCCAGAGCAAATCGCCCAGATGGCCGTGCTGCTCGCCGAACTGCCGCGGCCGCTGCTGCTGTTCTGCCGCAGCGGCGCACGTTCCACGGTGCTGTACCAGAAGGCCCTGTCGGCCTGACACCCGCGCGCCGGCCGCTCCCCTTCACGGGCGCGGTGGTGCAAGCGGGCGACGCGAACGTCTGCGCCGGACGTGGCCCGTTGGCGCAGCGAGCGTGGCAACAGTATCCGTGTTTCCCCGCCCCCCGGTTTCGACGATTCGCCGCGGCAGCGCGTCCGCCGTCGCCTACAGTCACGGCGCAACAGATCGTCCCTGGGTCACCTTGGCCCGTGATCAAGTAGTGGAGAAACTCAGTGACAGCACTCCTGCGCCTATCGAAGTTGATCGACGCTTTCAGTGAAGGCGTCGGCAAGGTGGTCATGTGGCTGATCCTGGCGGCGGTGGTCATCAGCGCCGGCAACGCCATCATGCGCAAGGCTTTCGACATGGGCTCCAATGCCTACCTTGAAATCCAGTGGTACCTGTTCTCGGCCGTCTTCATGCTCGGCTCGGGGTACGTCCTGCTGCGCAATGCCCACGTGCGCATCGACTTCATCTCGGGCAAGCTGTCCAAGCGCACCAACGCCATCATCGACGCAGCGGGGCTGGCCATCTTCGTCATCCCCTTGTGCCTGATCCTCATCAACCTGTCGTGGCCGGTGTTCCACCGAGCATGGGTCTCGGGTGAGATGAGTCAGAACGCGGGCGGCCTGATCCGCTGGCCGGTGCAGTTGCTGATCCCGCTGGGATTTGCCGTGCTGCTGGTGCAGAGCGTGTCGGAACTGATCAAGCGCATCGCCTTCGTGCGCGGCGCCGCCGATGAGCCTTTCAGCAAAGATCCGTTCACCAAGGCCGCCGAAGCCGAAATGGCCGCCGAACTGGAAGCCAAGGCTGCCGCCGCCACCGCCAAGGCAGCTGCTGCAGCTGCCGCCGTCAAGGCCGCACATCAGCACGAAACTGCCAAGGGCGCCTGACATGATGGCTTTCATTGCTGAGAACTTCGTGCCGCTGATGTTCGCGGCCCTGTTCCTGTTCCTGCTCACCGGCATACCGGTGGCCTTCGGCCTGGCTGCCACGGGCCTGTTCATGGGCTTCATCGGCATCGAGGCCGGGCTGTTCCCGCCCAACATGTTCTCGGCGCTGCCGCTGCGCGTGTTCGGCATCATGCAGAACGACACCCTGCTGGCGATCCCGTTCTTCACCTTCATGGGCATCATCCTCGAACGATCAGGCATGGCCGAGGACCTGCTGGAAACCGTGGGTCAGGTGTTCGGCCCCTTGCGCGGCGGCCTGGCGGTGGCGGTGATCCTGGTGGGTGCGCTGCTGGCAGCGACCACCGGCGTGGTGGCCGCTGCCGTCATCTCCATGGGCCTGATCTCGCTGCCCATCATGCTGCGCTACGGCTACAACCGCACCATCGCCACCGGCACCATCACCGCCAGCGGCACCCTGGCGCAGGCCATCCCGCCGTCGTTGGTGCTGATCGTGCTGGCCGACCAGATGGGCCGTTCGGTGGGCGACATGTACGCCGGAGCGATGCTGCCCGGGCTGTTGCTGGTGGGCTGCTACCTGCTGTTCATCGCGGTGGTGGCCATCGTCAAGCCCAAGTGGGTACCGGCCCTGCCTGAGGAGGCGCGCATCTACCGTGAAGACTCCGGCGCCAGCGGCCACCGTTCGCTGCTGGTGCTGTTCATCGTCTGCGCCGTGGCGGGCTACGTGTGGTCGCAACTCCACAGCCAGATCATCAATGGCCTGATCGGGCGCTCCACCCCCGCCCCGGGCGACGAGACCTTCATCCTGTCGCTCACCGTGGCCTCGCTGCTGGCGCTGCTGCTGGCCATCGCCGATCGCGTGGCGAAGCTGGGGCTGCTGTCCAAGCTGGCGCAGCAGGTGACCTTCGTGCTGATTCCGCCGCTGGTGCTGATCTTCCTGGTGCTGGGCACGATCTTCCTGGGCGTGGCCACCCCCACCGAAGGCGGCGCCATGGGGGCCGTGGGCGCCCTGATCATGGCCACGGCACGCCGCCAGCTGACTATGAAGCTGATGAAGCAGGCACTGGACAGCACCGCCAAGCTCGCCACCTTCGTGCTGTTCATCCTGATCGGCAGCACGGTCTTCAGCTTCACCTTCAACGCCGCCGATGGGCACATCTGGGTCGAGCACCTGTTCGACAAGCTGCCCGGCGGGGCCATGGGTTTCCTGATCGTCGTGAACCTGCTGGTCTTCGTGCTGGGCATGTTCATCGACTTCTTCGAGATCGCCTTCATCGTGGTGCCCATACTGGTGCCCGTGGCCGAGAAGCTGCTTCCGGCACTGCTGCCCGGCGTACCCCCAGACGCGGTGATGGTCTGGTTCGGCGTCATCCTGGCCATGAACCTGCAGACCTCGTTCCTGACGCCACCGTTCGGCTTTGCCCTGTTCTACCTGCGCAGCGTGGCAGCCAGGTCCGACTACAACGACCGCATCACGGGCGAACGCATCCCGGCCGTGACCACGGCGCAGATCTACAAGGGCAGCATCGCCTTCATCTGCCTGCAGCTGATCATGGTCGCGGTCGTGGTGCTGTACCCCAAGCTGGTGGTGGGCGGCCTGGCCCAGGAAACGGTGAAGATCGACGCCGACAAGGCCTTCGAACAGTTGCTGGAGGCCGACACCGCAGGGCCTGAAAAGGCCGCCCCCAGCATGGACTTCGGTGCCGATTCGGCCCCGGGCGCAGCACCCGCCTCGGCGCCTGCCGACGCCGCCCCGGCCGACCCGATGAAGGAACTGCTGGATGCCGTGAAGCAGGACAAGAAGTAGCGCGCCGCGGGCGGGCCTCGCCGCTCGCCCGCAGTAGACAAAAAAGGCCCCGCACAGCGGGGCCTTTTTTACCTTGAGGGCAGCGCGGCCGGGCCCGTGTTTACAGCTTCTGGGCTTGCATGAAGTCGTCGAAGCCGGCTTCGGTGAAGCGGAACCACAGGTTCGCGTCGCGACGGAAGACGGCGTAGTCCTCGTAGATCTTCTTCCACCCCGGGTTCTTGGCGCTCAGGTCGCTGTACTCGGCCATGGCTTCCTTGAAGCCGGCTTCCATCACGTCCTTGGGGAAGCGGAACAGCTTGGTGCCACTTCCCACCAGCCGCTTCAGCGCGGCCGGGTTGCGTGCGTCGTAACGGGCCTGCATCTCGACGTGGGCGTGCGATGCCGCCGACTCGATCATGGCCTTGTAATCGGCCGACAAGCCGTTGTAGGCCTTGTCGTTGATGTAGAAGTCCAGCTGCGGACCCCCTTCCCAGAAGCCGGGGTAGGCGTAGAACGGCGCGACCTTGGCAAAGCCGAGCTTCTCGTCGTCATAGGGGCCGATCCACTCGGCCGAATCGATGGTGCCCTTCTCGAGCGCCTGGTAGATCTCGCCACCCGGGATGTTCTGCGGCACGGCGCCGATGCGACCCATGATCACGCCGCCGAAGCCCCCGGTGCGGAACTTCTGACCCTTCAGGTCGGCCAGCGACTTGATCTCCTTGCGCCACCAGCCGCCCATCTGCGCACCGGTATTGCCACCGGGGAAATTGACGATGTTGTACTTGGCGTAGTGCTCGCGGGTCAGCTTGAGACCGTTGCCTTCGTACATCCAGGCCGACATCTGGCGCGAATTCAGGCCGAAGGGGATGGCGCAGCCCAGTGCGAAGGTCGGGTCCTTGCCGAAGAAGTAGTAGGGCGCGGTGTGCGCCATCTCGACCGTGGCGGCCTGCACGGCATCGAGCACACCGAAAGCCGGCACGATCTCGCCGGGCGTGGCCACGGTGATCTGGAACTTGCCGCCCGACATCAGCCCGACCTGCTTGGCGAAGATTTCCGCGGCTCCAAAGATGGTGTCCAGCGACTTGGGAAAGCTCGAAGCCAGACGCCAGCGGATGTTGGCCTGCGCGTGCACGATGGCCGGCGCAGCACCAGCGGCCAGGATGCCGGCGAGTCCGGTGTTCCTGACGAATGATCGACGTTCCATGAAAAGACTCCTGTGACAAGGCACGGTTGGTAATCGGGGAAAGGCGCGGAATTCTAGAGTCCAGGTGGTGCCGTCCCGGGCGGGTTTTCCCGCTCGAATCCGACGCCCCAGCCTGGTGCTGGCATTGTCCTATGCACGCACCACCGTCACGGTGCAATCGGCCTGCGCCACCACCTGCGAGCTGACGCTGCCCAGGTACTGGCGCATCGCCGAATTGCCGCGCGCGCCCATGACCACATGGTCGGCCTGATTGCGCTGCGCGAAGTCGACGATGGCGGCGGCCACGTCCGGGGCCTCGAGCACGTGGAAGGTCAGGCGCCCGTCGTCCAGGTTGAGCGACTTGCTGATGGGCCGTGCCCAGTGCTTGAGCGCCACCAGCTGGCGCACGTGCACGCTGTGGCCGCGTTCGTCCACCAATTCGTCGGCGCCGATGCGCGCGGTCTTCATCACGCTCACGCAGGCCAGGCGCGCGCCGGGCTCTACCGCCACGACGCGGCGCACGGTCTCGCGCAGTTGCTCCATCAGGGCCGGCGCGGCGTTGTCCACGTCGATAGCGGCCATGATGATGGGGCACTTCATCAGCTGCGTGGTGGCGCCCAGCACCGGTGGCTCGGCCGGTGCCGTGCCCAGCGCGAAGAACCAGCGCTTCAGGCGCAGCAGCGCGCCGCTGGTGTCCATGCGCTCGGCGCGCTGCGTCAGCGGCACCTGCTGCGGATCCTGCAGCGCCAACGCCAGCTGTGCGGCGGTCTGCCAGCGGCGCTCGGGCCTGACTTCCAGGCACTTGAGGATGATTTCCTGCAGCCAGGGCGGGCAGTCGCGGCGGATGGCGCGCGGCGGCACCGGGTCGACGTACAGGCGCCGACGCAGCCCCCGCACCGACTCGGGCGCGCCGAAGGGGCGCTCGCCGGTGCACAGGTGGTACAGCATCACGCCCAGGGCGAACAGGTCCGAGCGCGGATCGCTGCGCACCTGCTGCACCTGTTCGGGCGACATGTAGGGCCCGGTTCCCATGGGCAGCGTGAAGGCCTCTTCGAGCAGGTCGGGCAGGCGGTCGTGGCGCGACAGGCCGAAGTCCACCAGCACCACCGTGCCGTCAGCCCGGCGCAGGATGTTGCTGGGCTTCACGTCCAGGTGCACCAGACGCTGGCGATGCAGGTCGTGCAGCGCGGTGGCCACCTGGGCGCCGATCTCGATGATCTCGTCGAAGGCCAGCGGCGCGTCGTCCAGCCGCGGCCGCAGCGAAACGCCCTCGATGCGCTCCATCACGATGTAGGGCGTGCGCGTGAAGTCGCCACGCGCCACATAACGCGGAACATGAACGCCATGCAGGGCCGGCAGGATCATGCGCTCGACCTCGAAGCCGACGATGGACGCCGGGTCCTCGCCGCCCTTGATGCGCGGCACCTTCATGATCAGCGGCAGGCCTTCGGTGCCGGGGGGCAGGTGCGGCGCGTCGGCGCCCGGCACCGGGCTCACGCGCCACAGGTGGGCCATGCCGCCGGTGTGCAGCTTTTCCTCGATGCGCCAGCCATCGACCACGTCGCCGGCCTGCAGCGGCGCGGGCGCGCCGGCATCGCCGCCGGGCGCGGCCAGATCAGCGTCCATCGGCCAGGCGCTCGGCCAGCGCTGGCGGCAGGTCGGCGGCGCGGATCTTGTCGCCGGCCAGCTCGTGGTTGTAGGGCACGCGCCAGAACACCAGGTCGCCGCTGGCGTCGTCGTAGATGGCGTAGCAGGCGGCCGGGTTGCCGTCGCGCGGCTGGCCGGCCGCGCCCGGCACCACCAGCCAGCGCCGCGGCGGCAGCAGCGGGATGGCCTCGCCCGCGGTGGGCGTGAACTCGCCCGTCTTGCCCACCGCCGACAGGTGGTAGAGCTGCGGCTCGTGCATGTGGCCGACGAAGGTGATGCGCTGGCCCGTCGCCTCCAGGCTGCGGCGCGCCTCGGCGCGGCCCTGCACGTACTCCCAGGCCGCGGGCTCGTAGGCATTGGCATGCACGAACAGCAGCTCGCCCAGCTGCTGCGTCAGCGGCAGGCTTGCCAGGAAGTCGATCTGCGCGATGTCGAGCTGCGCACGCGACCATTCGACCACGTGGCGCGCGTCGGGCCGCATGGTGGGCGTGGCGCCGCGCACCACGGCCGCGTCGTGGTTGCCCTGCACCGCCAGCGCGCCGTGCCTGACCTTCTCGCGCACCAGATCCACCACCCAGGCCGGGTCGGCGCCATAGCCGACAAAGTCGCCGACGAAGGCGTAGCGGTCGACGTGCTGGCCCTGGGCGTGTTCCAGCACCGCCTCCACCGCCTCGCGGTTGGCGTGCAGGTCGGTGATGACGGCGATCTTCAAGCGCGGGCAGCGCTGTGGCGCACTAGGAACCCGCCAGCTTCATGCGCGAGACCAGCACCGAACCCACGGTCTTGCTGCCCTGGGTGTAGGCGTCGGCGCCCACGGCCACGATGTCGGCGAACATCTGGCGCAGATGACCGGCGATGGTGACCTCGTGCACCGGGTGCACGATGCGCCCGCCCTCGACCCAGAAGCCGGCGGCACCGCGCGAGTAGTCGCCGGTGACGTAGTTGACGCCCTGCCCCATGAGCTCGGTGACGAACAGGCCCCGGTCGAGTTTGCGCAGCATGGCGTTCAGGTCGTCGCCGGTGTGTGTGAGGCGGCTCGTCATGCGCAGGTTCTGCGAGCCGCCGGCATGGCCGGTGGTGTGCAGGCCCAGCTTGCGCGCCGAGTAGCTGGACAGGAAGTAGCCCTGCACCACGCCGGCATCGACCACGCGACGCGCGCGCGTGCGCACGCCTTCGTCGTCGAAGGGCGCGCTGCCCTTGCCCTTGAGCTGGTGCGGGTCCTCGTCGATGTCGATGTGGCTGGCCAGCACCGGCTGGCCCAGACAGTCGAGCAGGAAGCTGGCCTTGCGGTACAGCGCGCCGCCCGAGGTGGCCTGCACGTAGGCGCCCAGCAGGCCCGCGGCCACGGTGGATTCGAACAGCACCGGCACGGTGGCGGTGGCCACGCGGCGCGACTTCAGGCGGGCCAGCGCGCGCTCGGCGGCGTAGCGGCCCACGGCTTCGGGCGCGGCCAGCTCGGCGGCGTCGCGCATGCTGCTGTACCAGCCGTCACGCTGCATGTCGCGGCCCTTGCCGGCGATGGGCGAGACCGACAGGTAGTGGCGCGAACTGGCATAGCCGCCGCGAAAGCCGCGCGAGTTGCCGGCCCAGAAATGCGCCTGCTGGGCCGAGACGCCGGCACCTTCGGAGTTGGTGATGCGGCGGTCCACCGCCATGGCCGCGGCCTCGCAGCGCTGCGCCAGCGCGGCCGCATCGGTCGGGTTGATGGCCCAGGGATGGAACAGGTCGAGCGCGCGCGCCACCTCTGCGGGGCTGGCCAGGTCAGCCGCATCGGGCAGGCCGGCGGCCGGGTCTTCGGCGGTGAAGCGCGCGATGTCGTATGCCGCCTGCACCGTCTGGCGCAGCGCCGCGGCCGAGAAGTCGGAGGTGCTGGCGTTGCCGCGGCGCTGGCCCAGGTAGACGCTCACGCCCAGCGACTTGTCGCGATTGCGCTCGACGTTCTCGAGATCGCCCTTGCGCACCGAGACCGACAGGCCCACGCCCTCGGAGACCTCGGCACCGGCATCGCTGGTGCCGAGCTGGCGCGCCAGGGCCAGGGCGTCCTCGACGATTTGCTGGAACTGTTCCCTGCGGTAGCTGAAAACCGAATCAGCGCGGTTGGAATGAGGCATCTGCAGGGTGGCGTCTGGGTGAGCGGGAGTGCGCACTTATGATACCGGCCCACCCCCAGCACTCCTGCACAACCCAACCCATGGCCCGACGCGCGGCGCCGCACCGCGGCCTGGATGTCCATTACGGCGACACCGAACCCGAAGAGCCGGGCGAGGACACGCGCCCGAGCAAGACCCAGCTCAAGCAGCATTCGCACGACCTGCAAGACCTGGGCGAAGCCCTGGCCGCGCTGCCGGAAGACCGCCTGGCCGCGATCGACATGCCCGAGGTGCTGCGCGACGCGCTCGCCACCTGGCGGCGCACGCGTTCGCACGAAGGCCGGCGGCGCCAGATGCAGTACGTGGGCAAGCTGATGCGCAAGGCCGACGAAGAGGCGCTGCGCGAGGCCGTGGCCCAGGCCACACTGGGCTCGGCCCAGGCGGCGCTGGCGCTGCACGAAGCCGAGCGCTGGCGCGCCGAGCTGGTGGCCGACGACGAAGCCCTGACGCGCTGGATGCAGGACTACCCCGACACCGACGCCCAGCAACTGCGCAGCCTGGTGCGCGCGGCGCGCCGCGACGCCGCCGGCCTGCCACCCGAGGCGCGCCAGCCCAAGAGCCTGCGCGAACTGTTCCAATTCATCCGACCCCTGCTGCAGACATGAACCCCACAGACGAATTCGACCCGGTGCGCATCGGCGTGGTCTCGATCAGCGACCGCGCCAGCGCCGGCATCTACCAGGACCAGGGCATCCCGGCGCTGAAAGATTGGCTGGGGCGCGCGCTGCGCAACCCGGTGCAATGGGAAGAACGCCTGATCCCCGACGAGCAGGCGCAGATCAGCGCCGCGCTGTGCGCGCTGGTCGATGATCTGCAGTGCGACCTGGTGCTGACCACCGGCGGCACCGGCCCGGCGCCGCGCGACCTCACGCCCGAGGCCACGCTGGCCATCGCGCACAAGGTGATGCCCGGCTTCGGCGAGCAGATGCGCCAGATCAGCCTGGCCTTCGTGCCCACGGCCATCCTGTCGCGCCAGGTGGCGGTGATCCGCGGCCGCACGCTGATCATCAACCTGCCGGGCCAGCCCAAGTCCATCGCCGAGACGCTGCAAGGCCTGCCCGAGCGCCTGCCACCGGTGCAGGGCATCTTTGCCGCCGTGCCCTATTGCATCGACCTGATCGGCGGGCCCTACCTGGCCTGCGACGAGGCCTTCACCAAGGCCTTCAGGCCCAAGGCGGCGCAGCGCGCGCCGGGGCAGACGCGCAGCCGGCCTACTTGACCAGGCGGTTCAGCCGCTCGGCGTCGAAGGTCTCGGTGGTGTGCGCGTCCTGCGGCACGCAGTCGGCGGCCGGCAGTTCGCGCGCCCTTGCGCCCAGTTTTTCGATGGCATGCCACAGCAGCGCGATCTGGTGCTCGTGGCCCGAGGCGTTGTCGATCAGGCCCTTCATGGCCTGCGACACCGGGTCGTCGCCCTGGGTCACGCCGTAGGCGCTGAAGCCCATCTTGGCGGCGGCGGCCTCGCGCGCGGCATCCACTTCGGCCAGGATCACGCGCGCCGGGTTGCCCACCGCGGTGGCCCCCGGTGGCACCGGCTTGACCACGACCGCGCCGCTGCCCACGCGCGCGCCGTCGCCCACCGTGAAGCCGCCCAGCACCTGCGAATTGGCGCCGACGATGACACCGCGGCCCAGCGTGGGGTGGCGCTTGGCGCCCTTGACGAGCGCGGTGCCGCCCAGCGTGACGCCCTGGTAGATGGTGCAGTCGTCGCCGATCTCGGCGGTTTCGCCCACGACCACGCCCATGCCGTGATCGATGAACACGCGCCGGCCGATGGTGGCGCCGGGGTGGATCTCGATGCCGGTGAGGAAGCGCGCCAAGTGCGAGGTAAAGCGGCCCAGCCAGCACCAGCCCAGACCCCAGAAGCGGTGCGCCCAGCGGTGCAGCACAAGCGCGTGCAGGCCGGGGTAGCAGGTCAGCACCTCGAAGGCTGAGCGCGCCGCGGGGTCGCGCTCGCGGATGCAGGCGATGTCTTCGCGCAGTCTTGCAAACATGGCCCCAGTGTAGCGGGGGGTCTTCAATCCTGCCGGCGTCAATCCTGCCCGCGTTGTCGCGCCGCGGCGCGGGCGATGCCGCGCAGGATGTGCACCTCTTCCTGCGTCAACTCGGCGCGGTTGAGCAACTGCTGCAACCGCGGCATCAGCTTCTTGGGCGCCGCAGGGTCCAGGAAGCCGATGTCCTGCAGCGTTTGGCGCCAGTGCGCCAGCAGGCCTTCGATGGCGGCGCCGTCGGCCAGCTGGGCATCCGTGGTGCGCGGCGTGACGGCATAGCCGCCCAGGGCCTGGCGCCAGTCGTAGGCGATGAGCTGCACCGCCTGCGCCAGGTTGAGCGAGCCGTAGTCGGGGTGGGTGGGGATGCTCAGGCAGGCGTGGCACCGGTACACATCGTCGTTATCCAGCCCGGTGCGTTCGGGCCCGAAGACGAAGGCCACGCGGTGGGGGCCGGCAGCCAGATCCGCCAGGTGCGGGCGCGGCGCCAAGGTGGGCGGGCCGAAGTCGCGCGGCGTCATGGCCGTGGCGCAGGCGTGGGTGATGCCTTCCAGCGCGTCGGCCAGCGTGGGCAACACGCGCGCCGCGGCCAGCACGTCGGTGGCGCCGCTGGCCAGGGCCAGGGTCTCGTCACGCTCCAGCACATCGGCAAAGCGCGGGCGCACCAGCACCAGGTCGCTGAAGCCCATCACCTTGATCGCCCGCGCCGCCGCGCCCACGTTGCCGGCGTGGCTGGTGCCCACGAGCACGAAGCGGGTGCGGCAGGTCATGGCGTCGCAGGTTGTGAGGCTGGGTGGGGGCTGGGTGCAGGCTGGGTGCTCAAAGGCATGCCCGTAAAATGGAAGGCTGTTCGCGGCCATTGTCCCCCGGCCGCCGCTCTTTATCCCCTCTGTCGCCCCCCACTCCCGCAGGCCGCCCCATGTCGCAAGCGCTACACCCCATGCTCAACATCGCCGTCAAGGCGGCCCGCCTGGCAGGGGCGATCATCAACCGCGCGGCGCTGGACCTCGAGAACCTGAAGATCGGCAACAAGGGACCCAACGACTATGTGTCCGAGGTCGACCGCGCGGCCGAGGACATCATCATCCAGACCCTGCTCGAGGCCTACCCCGGCCACGGCATCCTGGCCGAAGAATCCGGCCGCGCCCACGGCGCGCGCCACAGCGAATACGTCTGGATCATCGACCCGCTGGACGGCACCACCAACTTCGTGCACGGCTTCCCGGTGTACGCCGTCTCCATCGCGCTGGCGCACCGCGGCCAGGTGCAGCAGGCGGTGGTGTACGACCCCACGCGCAACGACCTCTACTTCGCCAGCAAGGGCCGCGGCGCCTTCTGCAACGACCGCCGGCTGCGCGTGTCCAAGCGCACGCGGCTGAGCGATTCGCTCATCGGCACCGGCTTCCCGTTCCGCAAGGGCGACAACTTCAAGCGCTACCTGAAGATGTTCGAGGAGATCATGCAGAGCTGCGCCGGCCTGCGCCGCCCCGGCGCCGCGGCGCTGGACCTGTGCTACGTGGCCGCGGGCTACTACGACGGCTTCTTCGAGACCGGCCTGAGCCCTTGGGACGTGGCCGCAGGCTCGCTCATCATCACCGAGGCCGGCGGCCTGATCGGCAACTTCACCGGCGAGAGCGACTACCTGTACCAGCGCGAGGTCGTGGCCGGCAACCCCAAGGTCTACGGTCAGCTGGTGCAGCTGCTGGCGCCCTACACGCGCGTCATCAAGGAAGAGGCGCCTGCATCCGCTGCCGCGGACGTCGCAGCGCCCGATGCGACGCAGGCCTTCCTCGAGGCGGGGGCGTCAGCCGAAGCGCCGGCTCCTGCCACAGCCCCGGCGCGCAAGTCGGTGCGCATCCGCAAGCCGGCCGAGGGCGGCGAAGCGCCGTTCTGACACCCCGTCAAGGCCGCAGCGACACGCCTTCCAGCGGCATGCCGGCGGCCCGACCGGCCAGGAAAACCTGCAGCGCCAGCCATTCGTCGCCGTCGTCGGCAAAGGGCTCGGCGCGCACCCCCACCAGGCAGCCGCGCAGCCGCCGCTGCAGCGAGCCCAGGCCCTGCCATTCCAGCCGGTAGCTGGGGTAACCGGTGGGATGCGCCTGCGGGATGGCGGCGCCGCCCAGGCGCTGACCGGCGCGCTGGTCGTGGCATTGCGCGCAGGCCAGGTCCAGCTGCCCGAAGCGCTGCTGCCACAGCTGTGCGCCGCGCGCGCGCCAGGGCTCCAGACGGGGGTCTTGCGGTGGCGCCAGCGGCCGGCCACGCGCCTGGTGCTGCAGCCAGGCCATCAGCGCCAGCACGGCCGGCCCATCGGGGCCTTGCGCGGCTTTGCCCTGGTGGCGCTGGCGGCACTGGTCCACGTGGCCGGCCAGGGTGATGGGGCGCGCCTGGCGCTCGTCCCAAGACGGATGGCGCGCGGCGTCGGGCGGCGTGGTGTGGCAGCCGGCGCAGGGCTGGCCCTTGATGGGGGTCTGCTGCCACAGCGCGGCGCCTTCCTGCACCCACAGCTGGCCGGGGTGCTGGGTGTCGTCGCGCTGCAGCGCCTGCAGCGCCGGGGTCATGAAGGCGATGCCGGGGCGGCGCGGATCGGGTGCGTCGGGTCCCGCCTGCGCCAAGCCTGTGACCAGGACCATCAGCGGCGGCAAAAGCCACTCTCGACGCAAGCGTCGGGCGCCCCCAAGCAACCGCCGTGGAACCGGCTCCGCCGGGCCACTGGCGGTGCCCCCTGGGGGGAGGCGCCGCAGGCGCTTCGGGGGGGTCATGTCATCACCAATCGGCGCGTCTCGCGGTGGGCGAAGCCGTGGTCGCCCTGCCAGCTGAACTGCAGCTCGCCCTCGCGCTCGACGCGCAGCGTGAAGGCCAGGTAGGGGTTGGCGGCGATGGCCGGGTACAGGTCGGCGGCGAAGACCAGCGCGCCGTTGAGGTGGCACTCGAAGCGCGTGACGATGCTGCGCGGCAGCAGCCGGCCCTCGGCATCGGGCCGGTGGCCGGTTTCCATGGGGTGCGCCAGAGAGGCGCGGATCTCGATCACCGTGCCGCGCGCGGCCGCCGGGATATGGATGAGCGTGCGCGCCGTGGCCATCACTCGATGCGTTACTCGATGCAGGCGGCCAGGGTGACGATGACGTCCACCTGCTGCTGCCAGACGCTGCCGTCGTTGAAGCGCGCCAGCGCCACCAGGCGTTGGCTGGTTGCCAGGCGGATGCGCGTGGACACCTGGGCACGTCCGCTGGCCGGGCTGAGCTGGAACAAGGCCACGTCGCGCTGCGGGTTCTTCTCGTTGAACAAGGCGATCTCGCGCACATGCTCGGCCACCGTCATGGCGCTGTCCACGCGCAGCGTCACCGGCACGGCGTTGCCGTTTTCCACCAGCGGTGCGATCTCCAGCGTCACGCGGCCGTCGCGCGGCAGTGCGTCACCGGCCCAGGCGCGCACCGCGGCGTCCAGCGTGGGCGCGGCGGCGCGGGCGCCCGCCCAGGGCAAGGCCAGCAGCGTCAGCGCCAGACAGTGGCGGCGCGTGCTCAACGCAGGCTCTCCAGGTAGGCCAGCACGTCCTCGAGCTGCTGCGCGTCCAGCAACGGCCGGCCCTGCCGCGCCACGGCCACGCGCTGCAGGCCTTCGGTGCGCGTGGCCGAGGGCATGATGGTCTGCGGGTTGAAGCGCGCCGGGTCCACCAGGCGCAGCCGCAGCGCCGCGCGGTCGAAGCGCGCACCCACGCCGGCCAGGTCGGGCCCCAGCGTGCCCGCATGCACCGACTGCACGCCGGGCACGGGGTGGCACAGCACGCACAGGCCGGTGCTGCGGCTGGCGACGATCTGCGCGCCGCGCGCCGCATCGCCCACCAGCGCCGCCCCCGCCGCGCCCGTCTGCACCGCCCCCGCCAGCGCCAACGCCAACGCCAGCAGCCCCGTCATCTAAGCCCGCTTGAGGCTGTGCAGCGACAGCGGCAGGTCGCGGATGCGCTTGCCCGTGGCGGCGAAGATGGCGTTCAGCACCGCCGGCGCCGCCACCGCGATGGTGGGCTCGCCCACGCCGCCCCAGAAGCCGCCCGAGGGCATGACGATGCATTCGACCTTGGGCATCTCGGCCATGCGCAGCGCCGGGTAGGTGTCGAAGTTGGTCTGGACTATGCGCCCGTCCTTCACCGTGCAGGCGCCGTACAGCGCCGCCGACAGGCCGTAGACGAAGCTGCCTTCGATCTGCGCCTCGATCTGCTGCGGGTTGACGGCGTGGCCGCAGTCGGTGGCGGCCACGATGCGGTGCACCTTGAGCGCCCCGTCGGCGCTGACCGAGACCTCGGCGCAGGCCGCCACGTAGCTGCCGAAGCCATGCGTCTGCGCCAGGCCGCGAAACACCTTCTGCCCGCCCACGTCGGGCGCCGGCTTGCCCCAGCCGGCGCGCGCGGCAGCGGCCTCGAGCACGGCCAGGTGCTTGGGGTGGTTCTTCATCAGCTCGCGCCGCAGCACCAGTGGATCCTTGCCCGTGGCGTGCGCGATCTCGTCGAGAAAACATTCCAGGTAGATGGCGTTCTGGTTGAGGTTGACGCCGCGCCAGAAGCCCGGCGGCACATGCGGGTTGCGCATGGCATGGTCGATCAGCAGGTGCGGCACGGTGTAGCCGATCATGGCCTCGCCGCCGCCGTTGTTGAGACCCTGGAAGACCACCGGATCCTTGCCGTCCTTGACCATCTGCGGAAACACCCCGGCCAGGATGGACTGGCCCGCGATGCGCATGTGCAGCGCGTTCAGCTGGCCCTTGTCGTCCAGCCCGGCGGTGAGCTTGCACTGTGTGATGGGGTGGTAGCGGCCGTGCGTCATGTCTTCTTCGCGCGACCACAGCAGCTTGACCGGCGTGCCCGGCAGCTGGCGCGCGATGGCCACCGCCTGGCGCACCCAGTCGTGCACCGCGCCGCGCCGGCCGAAGCCACCGCCCAGGTGGATCTTGTAGACCTCGCAGGCCGAGTTGGGCAGGCCCGCGGCCTCGGACGTGGCGGCCAGCGCGGCTTCGCCGTTCTGCGTGGGCGTCCAGACCTCGCAACGCTCGGTCGTCCAGCGCGCCGTGGCGTTCATCGGCTCCATGGTGGCGTGGTTCTGGAAGGGGTAGCTGTAGGTGGCTTCGATGCGCCGCGCCGCGCCCGCCAGCGCTGGTGCCACCATGCCCTGGCTGTTGCCCACCGCCGCCTGTTCGGCGTTGAGGCCGCCGCGCACCAGGGCGTCGATGTCGGCCTGCTGCACGCCGACGTTGGTGCCGAAGTCCCATTCGATGGGCAGGGCGTCGAGCGCGGTCTTGGCACGCCACCAGGTGTCGGCCACCACGGCCACGGCGCTGTCGCCCACCTTGAGAACGGCCTTCACGCCGCGCCGGCCGCTCACCGCGGCGGCGTTGAAGGACTTGAGCTTGCCGCCGAACACCGGGCATTCCTTGATGGCGGCGTTGAGCATGCCGGGCAGTTGCAGGTCGGCGCCGTAGACCTGCTTGCCGGTGGTCTTTTCGGCCGTATCCAGGCGCGCCAGCGGCTTGCCGGCCAGGGTCCAGTCCTTGGGGTCCTTGAGCTTCACCTCGGCCGGCGGTGTCAGTTTGGCCGCGGCCGCGGCCATCTGGCCGTAGGTGGTGCGCCGGCCGCTGGCGGGGTGCGTGATGACGCCCTTGTCGCTGCGGCAATCCTCCGCCGCCACGCCCCAGCCCTGGGCCGCGGCCTGCACGAGCATGGCCCGCGCCGTGGCCCCGCCCTTGCGCACGTAGTCGTGCGACTCGCGGATGCCGCGGCTGCCGCCGGTGGAAAAGTTGCCCCAGACGCGCTGGCGCGCCAGGTTCTGCCCCGGCGTGGGGTATTCGGTGGACACGCGGGTCCAGTCGCAGCCCAATTCCTCGGCCACCAGTTGCGCCAGGCCGGTGAGCGTGCCCTGCCCCATCTCCGAGCGCGCGATGCGGATCACCACGCGCTCGTCGGGGTGCACCACCACCCAGGCGTTGATCTCGGGCGCAGCGCCCTGCGCCGCAGCGTCGGTGGCAAAGCCGAAGACGAAGGCGCCGGCCGCGGCGGCGCTGCCCAGGAATTCGCGGCGCGACAGCACGGCGCTCATGCCTGCCCCCGCTGCAGGTGGATGACCTCGAGCGCGGCGCTGCGCGTGGTGATGCCGGCGGCCAGCTTGATGCCTTCGCGCACGCGGTTGTAGGTGCCGCAGCGGCAGATGTTGGTGATGGCCGCGTCGATGTCGGCGTCGCTGGGCCGCGGCTTTGCCTTCAGCAGCGCGGCGGCGGCCATCAGCATGCCGCTCTGGCAGTAGCCGCACTGCGGCACGTCCAGTTGCACCCAGGCCCTTTGCAGCGCGTGGCCACCGTCGGGCGACAGGCCTTCGATGGTGGTGATCTTCTGGCCCGGCTGCAGCGTGGACACGGTCACGGCGCAGCTGCGCACCGGCGCGCCGTCGATGTGCACGGTGCAAGAGCCGCACTGCGCCACGCCGCAGCCGTACTTGGTGCCGGTGAGGCCCAGCTGCTCGCGCAGCACCCACAGCAGCGGCGTGTCGGGCTCGGCGTCGTGCGTGCGCAGCACGCCATTCACGTTGAGATCGGGCATGCGGCGTCTCCGGTGGACTGCTGGAAGCCGGCGATCATGCGGCGCCGCCCTTGTCCCTGCAATCGGGGTGGTCGCCTACGGCGCCGCGCAGTCCCGGTTCACGCCGGTCGACCCGGCGCCAGGCTGGCCACATCCAGCCCCTGCGCCAGGATGTGGTCCGGCACCGGCTGCCCACACAGCAGCGCCGCGCACAGCTGGCCGAAGGCCGGGGCGCTCTGGATGCCGTAGCCGCCCAGGGCCGCGGCCCAGAAGAAGCCCGGCGCGGCCGGGTCGGGGCCGCACAGCGGTTCGCCATCGGCCACGAAGCTGCGCAGCCCGGCCCAGGTGCTGCGCGGGCGGCGGATCGTCATGGTCGTGGCTTCTTCGATGCGGTAGATGCCCAGGGCCACGTCGAATTCCTCGGGCACCACGTCGTGCGCCGCCACCGGGTCGGCGTTGGCCGGCGAGCCCAGCAGCAGCCCGGCGTCGGGCTTGAAGTACCAGCTCTCGTCCAGCGCGATCACCGCCGGCCAGCGGCGCGCGTCCACGCCTTCGGGCACGGTGAAGAGGAAGGCCGAGCGCCGCCGCGGCTCCAGCCCCGAGGGCGCCACGCCGGCCAGCGCCGCCACTTCGTCGGCCCAGGCCCCGGCGGCGTTGACCACGCGCGCCGCGTTGAAGCTGCGGCCGTCGGCACAGGCGATGTGCCAGCCGCCCGCCTGCGCGGCCAGCGCGGTGACGCGGGCATCGGTGGCCAGCACCGCGCCCTGGGCCCGTGCGCCGCGCAGAAAGCCCTGCAGCAGCGCGTCGACATCGATGTCGAAGGCCCCCGGGTCGTACACCGCCACCACTGCGGCTTCGGGCCGCAGCGTGGGCACGCGCGCCAGCACATCGGCACTTTCCAGCCATTCGGCGGCGCAGCCCTCGGCCTGCAGCGTGGCCAGGTAGGCCAGCGCCTGCTCGCGCTGCGATTCGGGGCCCACCAGCAGCGTGCCGCGCAGTTCCAGCAAGGGCTGCTGGGCAAAGCCGGGCGGCGGCGCATCGAAGAAGACGCGGCTGGCGCGGGTGAGCGCGCGCACAGCCGGCGGACCGTAGGTTTCGGCATACAGCGCGGCCGAGCGGCCGGTGCTGTGGTAGCCGGCGGCCGATTCGGCCTCGAGCAGCAGCACGCGCACTTGCGGCGCCAGCTGGTAGGCGATGGAGGCGCCGACGATGCCGGCGCCGATGATGGCGATGTCGTAGGACGCGGGTTCGGGGGTGTCGGTCATGGTCGGGCACTGCGGGATATGACGGGTGACCCAGTATCGCGGCAGCGGCGCGCGGCCGTCGCGACGCAAGCCACAATCGCAGCCCAGTCTTTGCGCCCGACAACCACCCCCACAGGCCCTGCTCCATGTCCCCGCACTACGTTCTCAACATCCGCTGCGGCGACGCCGTGGGCATCGTCGCCGCGGTGGCTTCTGCGCTGGCCTCCAGCGAGGCCTTCATCACCGAGTCCTCGCACTTCGGCGATGAAGGTACGGGCCTGTTCTTCATGCGCACCGTGTTCCGCGCCACCGGCACGCGCTTCGCCACGCTGGACGACTTTCGCCTGGCGATGGCGCCGGTGGCGCAGCGCTTCGACATGCAATTGCAGTTGTTCGACGCCACGCAGCGCATGAAGGTGATGCTGGCGGTGTCCAAGCACGGGCACTGCCTCAACCATCTGCTGCACCGCTGGCACAGCGGCGAGCTGCCGGTGGACATGGTGGGCGTGGTCTCAAACCACGCCGAGCTGCGCCGTCTGGTCGACTGGTACGGCCTGCCCTTCCACCACCTGCCGCTGCAGGACGACAAGGCGGCGCAAGAGGCGCAGCTGCTGGAGCGCTTTGCCGCGTCGGGCGCCGAACTGCTGGTGCTGGCGCGCTACATGCAGGTGCTCAGTGACGACCTGTGCCAGCGCCTGGAAGGCCGCTGCATCAACATCCACCACAGCTTCCTGCCCAGCTTCAAGGGCGCGCGGCCCTACCACCAGGCGCACGCGCGCGGCGTCAAGGTGGTGGGGGCGACGGCGCACTACGTCACCGCCGACCTGGACGAGGGCCCGATCATCGAGCAGGACACGGTGCGCGTGGACCACACGCTGGATGCCGAAGCCTTTGTACGCCTGGGCAAGGACGTCGAGAACGTGGTGCTGGCGCGCGCCGTGCACTGGCACGCCGAGCACCGGGTGCTGCTCAACGGCCGGCGCACCGTCGTCTTCAGGCACGGGGCCTGAACGGGCGCAGCCTCAGCCCGGCGGTGCGGCCACCGCCACGGCCACGGTCTCGGCCACCAGCAGGCTGCCGTTGCGCAGGCCGCGCAGCGTGGCCAGCGTGAGCGCCGCGATCAGCAGCGACACCACGGCCAGCAGCGCCACGGCCAGCATGGCCGGCCAGCCCGGGGGCGCCAGGCGCAGGGTCAGCGCGGTGAAGGCGGCCAGCGGGAAGCTCATGCCCCAGTGCGGCAGGCCGAAGGGCAGCTGGCCGATGCGCGGCAGCAGCGGCAGCAGCCACAGCAGCGTGAACAGCGCGATGCCCCACAGCGCCCAGCCCACCAGCACCGGCGCGCCGAACTGCAGCGCCGCCAGGCCCACCACCGCCGGCGGCGCCACCAGGATGAAGGCCGCGGGCATCAGGCGCTCAGGCCACAGGCCCTGCAGCGCGATGCGCGTCAGCAGCAGGCCCAGCACCAGCGGCCAGAACAGCAGGCCCACGCCGAACTGCGCCGCCGACCATTCGGGCTGGCCCAGCGGCACACCGGCCAGCGGCACCAGCACGTTGCCGACGATGGGGATGAACAGCGCCGGTGTCACGCTGGCCCACACCAGGCCACCGGCGGCGGGGCCGCGCCACCAGCGCGACAGCACCCACAGCGTGACGCCCAACTGCAGCAGCGCACCCAGCCACCACAGTGCCAGCACCAGTGGCGCCAGCGCGCCCAGGTGCAGGCCGCCGGCCACCGCCACCGTGGCCAGCAGCAGCACCGAAATGGGCAGGGCGGCCACGAAGCTGTGGCGCACCGGGTGGCGCAGGTCTTCGGCCCAAGACTGGGGATGCAGCCGCCAGCGCGCCACACCGGCCAGCGCCAGCACCGCGAACACCAGCGCCGCCAGTGCGCCCAACACCCAGCTCAGCGCGCCGGCGGCGTCGCCCATCACGGCGGCGGCGCGATGCCAGGCCAGCGCCAGGCCGGACAGGCCCATGACCACGGCAAACCAGCCGGGGTAGAGGTGCTTGAGCGCCAGCCAGCGCGCGGGCGAGGCCTGAGGCGCGGTCAACGCAGCTTGCCCAGCAGCACCTGCACGTCGTCCAGCACCGAATGCAACTCGGCCCCCTGGCCGTCGTTCATGCCCAGGCGCTGCTGCATCTCGTGCTGCATGAAGCACACGGTCATGCGCACGTAGGTGCTGTCCAGCGCCTTGCGCACGGCGGCCATCTGCGCGGCGATGTCCAGGCAGGTGTCACCGTCGGTGATCATGCGTTGGATGCCGCGCAACTGGCCTTCGGCGCGCTTGAGCCGGTTCAGGATCTCGGTGCGCTGTTCTTCGTTGATGTGTTCGTTCATGGATCGGCCTGTGCGAGGGGCGGCCGGGTGGCGCAGGCCATGCGGCCAGACGTTGCCGGCGCCGACCCGCGAATCGAGCTGCCTGGAGTAAATGCGGCCCGTAGTTTTGCACGTTCGGGGCGAAATGGCCCAGACCGGGCAGGAGGCTGCGGCGCTGTGCCGCAGTCTGCGGCACCGCTGGCGCAGATTCGCGCAACGCTGCGGCCCGGGGCTTGACATGGATCAGTGCGGAAAGCGACCGCGTGATTACCCTTATGGGTATCGAAGCGCTGCAGACCGGCGACCCATCGCTGCCCCGCCCGGGGCGCCTGAGCCGTCCAGCCCAAACCCCATGCCACAACTCAACCGACGCCGCTTCCTGACCCTATCAGGGGCCGCCGCTGCCGCCGCAGGACTGGCCGGCACCGCGGACCTGCACAAGGCCTTTGCCGCCGCGCCGGCCGAAGGCCAGGTGACCACCACTCCCACCTTCTGCGAGATGTGCTTCTGGCGCTGCGGCGGCATCGCCCATGTGCGCGACGGCAAGCTGTGGAAGTTCGAGGGCAACCCGCTGGACCCGCAGAGCCAGGGCCGGTTGTGCCCGCGCGGCACCGCCGCCGTGGGCGCGCACTACGACAGCGACCGCATCCGCCAGCCGCTGATCCGCGTGGGCGAGCGTGGCAAGGAGCAGTGGAAGAACGCCAGCTGGGACGAAGCCCTGACCTTCGTGGCCGAACGCATGGGCAAGATCAAGGCCGAACACGGCCCGGAATCGATGGCCTTGTTCAACCACGGCTTCGGCCAGCGCTTCATCCAGCACATGATGAAGAGCTGGGGCGCGATCAACATCGCCGGCCCTTCGTACGCGCAGTGCCGCGGCGCGCGCGATGTCGGCTTCCAGCTGACCTTCGGCGCCGGCGTGGGCTCGCCCGAGCCTACCGACATCCGCGACACCGACTGCCTGGTGCTCATCGGCTCGCACCTGGGCGAGAACATGCACAACTCGCAGGTGCAGGAATTTGCGCAGGCGATCGAGCGCCGCGTGCCGGTGATCGTGGTCGACCCGCGCTTCTCGGTGGCCGCCAGCAAGGCCAAGTACTGGCTGCCGGTGAAGCCCGGCACCGACACCGCGCTGCTGCTGGCCTGGATGAACCTGCTGGTCACCGAAGGCCGCTACGACCGCGATTTCGTCGCACAGTGGGGCCACGGCTTCGACAAGTTCGCCGCCGAGATCAAGGGTTACACCGTCGACTGGGCGGCTGCGGAAACCGGCGTGCCGGCCGCGTTGATCCGGGCCGCGGCGCTGGAATTCGCCAGCCACCGGCCGGCCACCATCATCCACCCCGGCCGGCGCGTCAACTGGTACGGCGACGACGCCCAGCGCAGCCGCGCCGTGGCCCTGCTCAACGCCTTGATGGGCAGCTGGGGCCGCAAGGGTGGGCTGTTCATCGCCGCGGGCATGAAGATCGCCCCCTTCCCGCTGCCGGCCTACCCCAAGTCGGACAAGCCGCATGCCGACGGCGCCGACGGCGTGCAGTACCCGTTTGCCGACGAGGGCATCACCACCAGCATCCGCGACGCCACGCTCTCGGACAAGCCGTATCCGATCAAGGGCTGGTTCGTCTACTCGACCAACCTGATGCAGGCCCTGCCCGACCCGCGCCAGACACTGGCGGCCATCGACAAGCTGGACCTGCTGGTGGTGTGCGAAACCGTGCCCAGCGAGATCGCCGGCTACGCCGACGTGATCCTGCCCGACACCACCTTCCTGGAGCGCCACGACGAGCTGCTGGTGGGCTTCGGCCGCACCGGCTGGACATCGCTGCGCCAGCCCGTGGTGGCCGCGCCGCACGACCAGAAGCCTTCGTGGTGGATCGCCCAGCAGCTGGCGCAGCGCCTGGGCATCGGCGCCTGCATGCCCTTCAAGGACATGGAGGAATACCTGTCCTACCGCATCGAGAAGTCGGGCCACAACTGGCAGGACTTCAAGAAGCAGGGCGTGATCATGGGCCCCAAGCAGCCCATCACGGTGGAGACCGGCCTCGCGCTGAGCTTCGACACGCCCTCGGGCAAGGTCGAATTCTGGTCCGAGCGCCTGGCGCAAGCCGGCTTCGACCCGGTGCCCAAGTACAAACCGCAGGAGCCGGCGCCCGAAGGCCACTTCAGGCTGATCACCGGGCGCGCGCCGGTGCACACCTTCAGCCGCACCCAGACCAACCCGCTGCTGCACGACCTGATGCCCGACAACGATGTCTGGATCAACACCGCCACCGCCACGCGCCTGGGCCTGAAGCACCGCGACTACGTGCAGCTCAAGAACCAGGACGGCGTGCTCAGCAACCGCGTGCGCGTCAAGGCCACGCAGCGCATCCGCGAGGACTGCGTCTACATGGTCTACGGCTTCGGCCACGCCAACCCGGCGCTCAAGACCGCTTACCTCAAGGGTGCCAGCGCGGGCGGCCTGAACACGCGCTATGCCACCGATCCCCTGATGGGCAGCACCAGCATCCACAGCAACTTCGTCAGCTTCGTGAAGGAGGCCTGACATGGCCCGCTTCGGCATGGTCATCGACACGCGCAAGTGCGTGGGTTGCATGGACTGCGTGGTCGCTTGCCAGACCGAGAACGACGTGCCCACCGGCTACTGCCGCGACTGGATCGTGACTGACGTGCGCGGCAACTTCCCCAACCTGCGCATGGAGATACGCTCCGAGCGCTGCAACCATTGCGACAACCCACCCTGCGTGAGCAGCTGCCCCACCGGCGCCAGCCACGTGGCCGAGCCCGGGCGCGTGGTGATGGTCACCGCCAACCGCTGCATCGGCTGCAAGGCCTGCATCTCGTCCTGCCCCTACGACGCACGCTACGTGCATCCGAAGGGCTATGTCGACAAGTGCACCTTCTGCCACCACCGCAGCAAGAACGGGCAAGACCCGGCCTGCGTGGCCGTGTGCCCGACGCACTGCATGAGCTTCGGCGACCTCGACGATCCCGCCAGCCCGGTGAGCGAGCTGCTGCGGCAGCGCCAGCACCGCGCGCTGCTGCCCGAGGCCGGCACCCGGCCCCGCGTCTTCTACCTGAGTTGAGCGCCGCGCCATGTTCGAGACCACCACCACCCGCCACAACCCGCTCATAGACCCGCATCTCGCGGTGTGGAGCTGGGAGATCCCGGTCTACCTGTTCCTGGGCGGCATCGTCGCCGGGATGATGGTGCTGGGCGGCATCGCCATGCTGCGCATCGCGCGCGGCGACGATCCCAAGAGCTTCTTCTCGATGCACACGCCGCTGCTGGGCTTCGTGCTCATGAACCTGGGCATGCTGGCGCTGCTGCTGGACCTGACGCACCGCCTGTACGTGTGGCGCATCTACACCACGTTCCAGGTCACCTCGCCCATGTCCTGGGGCTCGTGGGTGCTGATCCTGGTCTATGGCGTGCTGCTGGCCTCGGCCCTGGTGCGCCTGCCCGACACCTGGCCGGCGCTGGCCGCGCGGGTGCCGGTGCTGCGCACGCTGTCGGATGCGCTGGTCGGCAGCCCCACGCGCCTGCGGGTGCTGGCCTGGACCAACATCGTGCTGGGCACGGGCCTGGGCATCTACACCGGCATCCTGCTCAACACCATGGTGGCGCGGCCGCTGTGGAACAGCGCCATCCTGGCGCCGCTGTTCCTGTTCTCGGGCCTGTCGGCCGGCGCCGCGGTGGTGCACATCGCGGCCGCGCTGCGGCTGGGGCGGCCGCAGGCACAGGGCCTGGTGGGCGGCGCGCTGGCGTCGATGATCCAGCCACTGGGTGCCGAGACGCCGCCGCGGCAAACCGCCGACGCGCTGATCCGCGCCGACCTGGTGCTGCTGGTGATCGAGCTGCTGCTCATCGCCCTGCTGCTGGCCAACCTCAACACCTCTTCGGCCTCGCACATCGCAGCGGCCGCGCTGCTGAGCAGCGGACCCTACGCCCTGCCCTTCTGGGTGGGCGTGGTCGGCATCGGCATCCTGGTTCCCATCGCCTGGCAGGCGCTCGAACTGTCGCACCGCGTGGCACACACCGTGGCGCCGGCGCTGCTGGTGCTGGTGGGTGGTTTCACGTTGCGCTGGGTCATGGTCGGCGCGGGGCAGATGAGCCACATCGTGCCCCTGGCCAGCATGATGCCCTGACGCTAGTTCCGCGGTCTTTCCACGAAAGGAAGTTCATGGTCCGCCTCATCACCCTTTGTGCATTGCTCGCCAGCGCCCAGTTCGCGCTGGCCCAGGCCCCGGCCACGCCGGCGGCCGCCAAACCCAAGTACATCATGCCGCCCGTGTGCACGGCGGCCTGCCACGAGCCCGACGCCAACCAGCTGGGCGGCTATTTCGAGTCGGCCGCCTTCAAGTCGCAAGGCCTGCAGGTCGACGTGGGCGCGGCGCTGCCGCAGATCCTGCGCTTCGACCCGAAGACGCTGAAGGTCATCGACGACGGCAAGCCCAAGCCGGTGGATCACCTGCGCGAGGCGCGCAAGCGCCACGAGGTGATCGTGACTTACACCGAGGTCGGCGGTGTCAAGACGGCCACCGAGATCCACTTCAAGGGCCCGGCCAAGATCGACCCCGACAAGCTGATCGACTACGCCGGCGTGGCCAAGCTGCTGGCCCGGGGGCCGAACGATGCGCCCTACACGCTGGTCGATTCACGCCCGCTGCCGCGCTTCCAGGAAGGCACCATTCCGGGCGCCATCCACGTGCCCTTCATCGGCTTTTCGAAGTTCACAGACCGCCTGCCCAAGGACAAGGCCCAGTTGGTGGTCTTCTTCTGCGGCGGCATCACCTGCACGCTGAGCCCCAATTCGCTGAAGGCGGCGCAGAAGCTGGGCTACACCAACGTGCGCGTCTACCGCGAGGGCCTGCCCGAATGGCAGACCAAGAACTACGCTGCGCTCACGCCCGTGTTCCTGAAGGCCGCCTACGTCGACAAGGACATCCCGCACGTGCTGATCGACGCGCGCGGCGCGGGCGATGCCACCAGCGGCCACATCAAGGGCGCGGTGGCGGTGCCGGCGCAGCAGATCAAGGCCATGCTCAAGTCCCTGCCCGAGACCAAGCTCAAGGCCCCCATCGTGGTCTACGACGGCCGCGGGGGTGAAGAAGCCGCGGCGCTGGCCAAGGCCATCGTCGGTGCCGGCCAGCAGAACGTGCTGGTGCTCAATGGCGGCATGATCGGCTGGCAGGCCGCGGGCTATGCCATCGAATCGGGCAGCCCGGCGGCGACCAAGGTCGCGTACACGCCCAAGCCGCGCGCCGGTTCGCTGCCCGCGCCCGAGTTCACCACGCTGGCCCGCAACACGCCCGCCGACGTGATGATCCTGGACGTGCGCAACCCCGACGAGGCCTCTGCCGGGATGATCAAGGGCGCCATGCTCATCCCCGATGAAGACCTGCAGGCCAAGCTGGCCGAGGTGCCCAAGGACAAGCGCATCGTCACCCACTGCGCCACCGGCATCCGCGCCGAGATGGCGTACCACAAGCTCAAGGCCGCGGGCTACAACGCCGCCTTCCTGAACGCCGACATCGAGATCGCCAAGGACGGCAGCTTCAAGCTCTCACCCAAGTAAGCCAGACTGAAACGACGCGGGGGCGCCGCAGCGCCCCCGCCGAAGTTCCGAAGCTGCTCAGCAGCCGCCCTTCTTCTCCTTCTTCTTGGCCGCCGGGGCCGAAGCAGCCTTCGCGGCGGGCTTGGCATCCGCAGTCTTGGCAGCGGCGGGCTTGGCAGCGGCGGGCTTGGCCGGCGCATCGGCGGCCTGGGCCGCCGTGTGGGCCAGCGCGAACAGGGACACCATCAAGGCTGCAATCACTTTCGACATGTTCACTCCTGAATTGATTGATCGGGCAAGAGCGCCCCGCGCACCGGGGCGGTCGCCAACGGCGGATGATGCCATCGCGCCGCGATTTTCCCTCGGGTAACGGAGAAATACCCCCATGAGCATTCTGACGCATCACGCCAGGCCAGCTGCGGCACAGCCTTCCAGCCGCCGAGCGCAGGCCTTCACCAACCCCTACCTGGCCGGCTTCGCGCTGGGCCTGGTGCTGCTGGCCACCTACCTGGTTACCGGGCGCGGGCTGGGCGCCACGGCCGGCTTTGCCGCGCTGGCCACGGCGCTGGCCGGCCTGATCAGCCCCGAGCAGATGCAGGCCAGCACCGTGCACCTGAAATACTGGAACGAGGGCGCGCCGCTGCTCAACTGGACGCTGTTCCTGCTGCTGGGCGCCTTTGCCGGCGCCGCGGTGTCGGGTTGGATGGCCGGGCGCACGCGGCTGTGCATCGAACGCGGCCCGCGCGTCACCGACGGCCAGCGCCTGGCGCTGGCCTTTGCCGGCGGCTTCATCGCCGCCTGCGGCGCCAAGCTGGCCAAGGGCTGCACCAGCGGCCAGGCGCTCACCGGCGGCGCCATGCTCAACGTCGGCAGCCTGGTCTTCATGGGCGCGGTCTTCGCCGCCGCCTTCGGCGTGGCCTGGTTCGTGCGCAAGGAGTGGCTGTGATGTTTCCGCTGACCGACTCGATCGAATTCACGCTGGCCACTGAGCTGGCCATCGCGCTGGTGCTGGGCCTGGGCTTCGGCGTCGCGCTCGAGCGCGCCGGCTTCGGCAGCGCGCGCAAGCTCACGGCCGTGTTCTACCTCTACGACATGGCGGTGGTGAAGGTCATGTTCTCGGCCGTGGTCACCACGCTGGGCGGGCTGTTCCTGCTCTCGGCCGCGGGGCAGCTGGACCTGTCATCTCTCTACATCGAACCCACCAACTACACGGCCCAGTTGCTGGGCGGCCTGCTCTTCGGCGCCGGCTTCGTGGTGGGCGGCTACTGCCCGGGCACGTCGCTGGCGGCCATGGCCACCGGGCGCAAGGATGCGATGGTCTTCGCCCTGGGCATGCTGGCCGGCGTGTGGGCCTACGCCGAACTCACCCCGCAGCTGGACGACTGGTACAAGGCCACGGCCGTGGGTGAGCTCACGCTGCCCGCCGTCAGCGGCCTGGGCATGGGCTGGTGGGCGCTGATCTTCGCCGCCTTCCTGGCCTTCGGCGCCTGGGGCATGACGCGCCTGGAAGCGCGCTTCGCCCACCTGCGCCCGCCGCAATAGTCGCCTCAATAGAGCCCGGGGATGAAGCGGCGCGTGCGCCGGCAGTAGTCGGCGTAGTCGGTGTGGCTGGCGCGCAGGCCGCGCTCTTCCAGCGCAGCCTTGGCAGCCAGCACCGCCAGCAGGGCCAGCAGGGCCGCCCAGGCCCAAGCCTGGCCGGCCAGACGCGCCGCGGCCAGGCCGGCCAGCAGCACCGCGCTGTACATGGGGTGCCGCAGCCAGCGGTAGGGGCCGTGCTGCACCAGCAGGCTGCCCGCCTTGTGCAGCGGTCGGATGTTGAAGTTGCCGGGGCGGTTGGCGCTCAACGCCCACAGGCCCAGCACTAGGGCAGCGCCGGCCAGCACCGGCACGTCCGGCGGCAGGCGGCCCGCAGACAGGCCGCCAACGGCCAGCCAGGCCAGCAGGCCTATCAAGCCGAACTGCAGCGCCACCAGCAGCGCCGGCAGGCCGGGCGTCGCGGGGCGCAGTGCGTCTGGCTCTTCCATCGCGGCCCCCGCCGGCTCAGCGCCGCCGCGCCACCAGGCCGATCAGCGCCGAACGGCCGCGGTGGCCCGCGCCTTCGGCGATGTCGGCCTCGTACTCCTGCAGCTCGACGATCTCGAGCGCGGCGAAGCTCTCGCGCAGCAGTTCGGGCGTGTACAGGTGCGACGCGAACGGCGGCCCGCCGGTGCGGTATTCCAGCTGGCGCGGCGTGTAGCCCTGCAGCACCAGCACGCCGCCGGGCGCCAGGCTGGCCACCATGCGCTCGAACAGGCGCGCGCGCTGCAGCGGGTCGGCAAACTGGATGAAGATGGCCGCGACGCCATCGCAAGTGCCTTGCGGCCAGGCGTAGCCCTCGATGTCGGCCACAGCGTAGTTGACGCTCACGCCGGCAGCGCCGGCCAGGCGGCGCGCTTTGGCCACGCCCAGCTCGGCGATGTCGAAGGCGTCGACCACGCAGCCGCGCTGCGCCAGCCAGACGCTGTTGCGGCCCTCGCCGTCGGCCACGCACAGCACGCGCGCGCCGGGGCTCAACAGCCCGGCATGGCGGGCGAGCCAGGCGTTGGGTTCGGTGCCGAAATGGAACTCATCGCCCTCGAAGCGGCGGTTCCAGGTCTGGGCGGCATCGGCAAAGGCGGGCGGGTCGGTGGGCTTCATGCGGGCGCGGGTGGCGAGGCGAACGGGGACGGGCGAGGCCCGGATTCTGGGCCCAGTTCCGCGGCCGGAGCCCCAGCTGTGTCGCGTGCACGGGCTTTCCCCGGCGGCACTTCAAGGCTCGTTCGGGGTTGACCACGCGGCGCCTGAGCGCGAAGGCCAGGCGCCCCGAAACGCGCCCCAGGGCCTGCCCGCTAACATGCCCGGGAGCCGGCAGCCGCGCCGGCCCCAGGGCCCCATGGAACACAACGTCTCGCTCATCTCCACCGTGGCCGTGGGCTTCGGCCTGGCGCTGCTGCTGGGCGTTCTGGCCGAGCGCATCAAGGTGCCGGCGCTGGTGGGCTACCTGCTGGCCGGCATCGCCATCGGCCCGGCCACGCCGGGCTTCGTGGCCGATGTGGCCATGGCCTCGCAACTGGCGGAAATCGGCGTGATGCTGCTGATGTTCGGCGTGGGCCTGCATTTCTCGCTGGACGATCTGCTGGCGGTGCGGCGCGTCGCCCTGCCCGGGGCGGTGGTGCAGATGGGCCTGGCCACGGTGCTGGGCATGGCCGTGGCCTGGAGCTGGGGCTGGACGGTCGGCGCCGGGCTGGTGTTCGGGCTGTCGCTGTCCTGCGCCAGCACGGTGGTGCTGCTCAAGGCGCTGGAAGCGCGGCGCGCGCTGGACAGCATGAACGGCCGCATCGCGGTGGGCTGGCTGGTGGTGGAAGACCTGGTGACGGTGATCGTGCTGGTGCTCTTGCCGCCCTTGGCCGGCCTGCTGGGCGGGAGCGCCGACCCGGGTGCGGCGGCCGAGCCGCTGTGGCGCAGCGTGGTGCAGACGCTGCTGCAGGTGGCGGCCTTCGTGGCCATCATGCTGGTGGCCGGCCGGCGCGTGCTGCCCTGGCTGCTGTGGCAGGTGTCGCACACCGGCTCGCGCGAGCTGTTCACGCTGGCCGTGGTGTCGGCGGCCATCGGCATCGCCTACGGTGCGGCGGCGCTGTTCGGCGTGTCCTTCGCGCTAGGGGCCTTCTTCGCCGGCATGGTGATGCGCGAGTCGGAATTCAGCCACCGCGCGGCGCAGGAATCGCTGCCGCTGCGCGACGCCTTCGCCGTGCTCTTCTTCGTCTCGGTGGGCATGCTGTTCGATCCGCAGGTGCTGCTGGACGAGCCGCTGCGCGTGGCCGCGGTGGTGGCCATCATCGTGCTGGGCAAGTCGGTGGCCGCGGCCGGGCTGGTACTGGCGCTGCGCTACCCGCTGAACACCGCGCTCACCGTGGCCGCCAGCCTGGGGCAGATCGGCGAGTTTTCGTTCATCCTGGCCGGCATGGGCCTGGCGTTGGGCCTGCTGCCACCGCAGGGCATGAGTCTGGTGCTGGCCGGCGCGCTGATCTCGATCGCGCTCAACCCGCTGGTCTTCAGCGCCATCACGCCCTTCAGCCGCTGGGTGCTGCAACGGTCGGCACTGGCGCGGCGCCTGGAGCAGCGCGACGACCCCTACGCCGAACTGCCCATCAGCACCGAGCGCAAGTACCTGCAAGGCCAGGTGGTGCTGGTGGGCTACGGCCGCGTCGGCCGGCGCATCGCGCAGACGCTGCGCGAGCGCGAGATCCCCTTCGTCATCGCCGAACAGAACCGCGAGCTGGTGGAAGACCTGCGCCGGGCCGGCCTGGCCGCGGTCTCGGGCGACGCCACCGACCCGGAGGTGCTGATCCAGGCCCACATCGCCCAGGCGGCGATGCTGGTGATCGCCCTGCCCGACCCCATAGGATTGCGCCAGATCGTCGAGGCTGCGCGCCAGCTCAACCCGGGCCTGGAGGTGGTGCTGCGCACGCACAGCGACGAGGAGTCCCAGCTGCTGCAGCGCGACGGCGTGGGCACGGTGTTCTTCGGTGAAGAGGAACTGGCGCTGGGCATGACGCGCCACGTGCTGGAGCGCTTCCACCGCGAACCGGGCGCCTGAGCGGGTGTGAACGAGGTGGGCTCAGGTTGCCGGTCTGGTGGCGAGCTTGCGCGCACCGGCCAGCCAGGCCCAGGCGTGCGGGGCCCGCTCCACAACCCAACGCTGGGCCTGCACGACGAAACCCTGGGCGACAACCGTCGGCCGCGGCCCCTTTTGAGGACTCCGCGGCGCCTCAGCGGCGACGCAGGACGTGCACGAACTCGCTGGTGCCGCCGGTCTGCTCGACCAGCTCGTTGCCGGTCTGGCGCGCAAAGGCCTGGAAGTCGCGCATCGAGCCCGGGTCGGTGGACACCACGCGCAGCAGTTCACCGCTGGCCATGTCGGCCAGGGCCTTCTTGGCCTTGAGGATGGGCAGCGGGCAGTTGAGGCCGCGCGTGTCGAGTTCTCGGTAGCTGGGGGTCGGCATGGCGCGAATTCTAGGCGCGCGGCAGTGGCTCGAGGAACTGCGGCTCATGCCCGCGCGAACGCAGCCAATCGGCCAGTGCGAAGCCCGTTCCGGCAGGCCAGCAGCGCAGCTGCGGCGGCTCGAACAGCCGGTATTCGGCCAGCTCGGGCGACAGCCGGATCTCGCCATGCGCCAGCGCGTGGAAGGCGATGATCACCTGGTTCATGCGCTGGAAATCGTAGACGCCGATCAGCGTGAGCTGCTCGACTTCGAGCGCGGTCTCTTCGGCGATCTCGCGCGCAATGCCCTGCTGCGCCGTTTCGCCGGCCTCCATGAAACCAGTGATCAGCGCGAACATGCGCCCGCTCCAGGCCGCATTGCGCGCCAGCAGCACGCGGCCTTCGCGGTCGCTGCACTCGATCACCGCGGCCAGCACCGGCGTCGGGTTGTTCCAGTGCGTCCAGCCGCAGGCCGGGCAGCGCAGCCGCGTGCGTGCGCCGCCGTCCTCGTCCTGCGCCAGCAGCGCCAGGGCCGTACCGCACTCCAGGCAGAAGCGGGCCTGGCCCGTCGTCATGCCGGAAAGACCCCGGTCGACAGGTAGCGGTCGCCGCGGTCGCAGACGATGAAGACGATGGTCGCGTTCTCGACCTGGCGCGCGATCTGCAGCGCCACCCAGCAGGCGCCGGCGGCCGAGATGCCGGCAAACAGGCCTTCCTCGCGCGCCAGGCGGCGCACCATGTCTTCGGCTTCGCCCTGGCCCACCAGCACCAGTTCGTCCACGCCCGCCGGGTCATAGATCTTGGGCAGGTAGGCCTGCGGCCACTTGCGGATGCCGGGGATGCGCGAACCCTCCTGCGGCTGCGCGCCGACGATGCGCACCGCCGCGTTCTGCTGCTTCAGGTAGCGCGACACGCCGGTGATGGTGCCGGTGGTGCCCATGGCACTGACGAAGTGCGTGATGCGGCCTTCGGTGTCGGCCCAGATCTCGGGGCCGGTGGTCTCTTCGTGCACACGCGGGTTGTCGGCGTTGGCAAACTGATCCAGCACGCGGCCCTTGCCGTCGCGCTGCATCTGCTCGGCCAGGTCGCGCGCGTATTCCATGCCGCCCGAACGCGGCGTGAGGATGAGTTCGGCGCCGAAGGCCTTCATGGTCTGGGCGCGCTCGACCGACAGGTCCTCGGGCATGATCAGCAGCATGCGGTAGCCGCGTATCGCCGCGGCCATGGCCAGCGCGATGCCGGTGTTGCCCGAGGTGGCCTCGATCAGCGTGTCGCCGGGGCGGATCTCGCCGCGCTGCTCGGCGCGCGCGATCATGCTGATGGCAGGACGGTCCTTCACGCTGCCGGCCGGGTTGTTGCCTTCCAGCTTGCCCAGGATGACGTTGCCGCGGGCCGCGCCCCAGTCACCGGGCACGCGCTGCAGGCGCACCAGCGGGGTGTTGCCGATCACGTCTTCGAGGGTCTTGTAGCGCGGGGGCTGCGACATCGTTCGCTCCTGGGTCGGTGGCGATTGTCGCAGTCCGCGCCCGGCGCCGTGGCGCGGCGCCGGAGCCCCGTCACAAGCCTCGGTTACTTCGGATAGGCGTACACCGGCGGCGGCAGGGTGTCGACGGTGGTGCCGCCCTTGCGCGGGTTGGGATTGAAGGTGTGCGAACGCACGAACAGCCCGCCCGCCGTCTGCGACAGACCCGGCATGTAGGCCTTGTAGTCGGTCAGCTTCGGGTCGTCGTGGCAGCTCTTGCAGGTCTCGGTCGGCGTCATCGCCTTCTTGCCTTCGACCGCGTGCAGCGAGTGGCAGTCCAGGCAGCCGGCCTTGCCCTGCTTGGCATGCGCCGACTGCAGGTGCTCCTGGTATTCCTGGTGGTGCTTGCGCCCCTCGAACAGGCCGGCCTTCTGCGCCGCCTCGTCGATGAAGAAGGCGTTGTTCAGGTCGGTGTTGGGGTAGTTCTTGTTGATCGGATCCTCGGCATGCACGCCGGGGGCCAGCAGCTTCTCGGGGTACCACTTCGTCCAGTCGTCCTGCCCGGCCTTGAAGGTCTCGCCCAGCACCGGGTGCGGAATGTGCTCGGAATGCTTGCCCTGGGCCGTGAGCCACTGGTCGTTCTCGACGCGGACGTGGCAGTAGCCGCAGACCTTGTCGGCCTCGGCCTTGGAGCCCTTGCGCGGGTTGAAGATGTCGCCCGCCTTCTTGGTCTTGGCGTGCACCGAACCGGGGCCGTGGCAGGCTTCACAGCCGGTGTTCTTCTCGCTCATCGCGACCTTCATCGCTGCCGGGTTCTTGGGGTCGTAGGCGGTGATCCTGAAGCCGGTGGCGTGGCAGGTCGAGCACTGGGTCTCCCAGTCGTTCTTCTGGCCATAGCCTTCCCAGGCGTTGGAGGCGCGGTTCCACTGCTTGTCCAGGAACTGGTGGTTGCCGGTCTGCGGGTTCTTCACCAGGAAGCGCTGCTTCCACTTGGCGCCGATGACGTAGACCACGTCGTCCAGCGTCGCCGGCGTGCCCGTGATGTTGGCCTTGGTGGGGCCGGGGTTGCCCTTGGCGTCCTTGGCCCAGTTGTCCTTGGCGTCCTTGAGCAGCCCGTCGCGCGTGCTGCGCACCATCATGCTGTGCGGCGTCTGCTTCCAGGTCTTGAACTCGTCCTCATGGCATTCCTGGCAGTTGTCGGAGCCCACGAACTGGGCCCGCGCGGCCCCGCCCGCGGGCTTGAGCAGGTCGGTCGTGCAACCGGCTGCGGTGACCACGATCGCTGCCGCGGCCAGACTGAGCATTCCACGCCATGCATTCATTTGTCTGTCTCCTTCCCGAAGGGATGGGCCAGACTAAGCTGCCCATGCCACGAACGGCCGCGGCCCTGACCGAGGCGCTTGACGCAACGCAAGCTCTGCGGCCCTGCGTTGCGAACGAGTCGCAGGCCGCCCAACCTGCCCGGCTGCAAGGGCGGGCCGCGCGGGCACGCGTGTGATAATCCGCCCTGCTTCGGGCACGGCCCGGGGCACGCCCGCCCGCGTGACGAAATCGGTAGACGTAGCGGATTCAAAATCCGCCGCCGCAAGGCGTGCCAGTTCGAGTCTGGCCGCGGGCACCAGCCGGGCTTGACCTGTCCATCTGCGTTGCGAGCCCATGCCGCCGATCCCACCCCTCACCAAGAACCTGATGCTCGCCTGCACGGCAGTCTTCTGCCTGCAGCTGATCCTGCCGCTGGAACGCTGGCTGGCCCTGTGGCCGCTGCACAGCGGCCTGTTCATGCCCTGGCAGGTGCTGAGCTACGGCTTCCTGCACGGCGGCTTCGGCCACCTGTTCTTCAACATGCTGGGCCTGTGGATGTTCGGCGCCGAACTCGAGCGCCTGTGGGGCCAGCGCCGCTACGCGCACTTCCTGCTGGCCGGCGTGCTGGCGGCGGCTGCGGCGCAGTTGCTGGTGACGGCGCTCACCGGTTCGCGCACGCCCACGGTGGGGGCCTCGGGCGCGCTGTTCGCGCTGCTGCTGGGCTTCGGCATGCTGTTCCCCAACCGCATCATCATGCCGCTGTTCCCGCCCATCCCGATGAAGGCGCGCACCTTCGTGATGATCTTCGGCGGGCTGGAGTTGCTGCTGGGTTCGGGCCTGCTGGATGCGATCTTCGGCCTGGGCCGCAGCAACATCGCGCACTTCGCCCACCTGGGCGGCATGGTGGGCGGCTGGTTGATGATCCGCTACTGGCGCCGCATGCCGCCCTTCGGCCGCCGCAGGCGCTGAAGGCGCGCGGGGCTGTTCACAGCCCGTCTACCACCGTCGGGTAGCGCAGTCGCAACCGCAGTTCGTTCTTGAGCCGCCGGTTGTCCAGGCGGCGTGATTCGCTCATGAAGCTCAGCAGCATGGGCCCCAGTTGCGCCGCCGCATCGGCGCGCGCAATGCGCGGCGGCCGCGGCAGGCCGCACAGGTCGGCCGCCAGGTCGAAGTACGCGCCCATCTTCAGTTCGGTGTCGTCGCTGGCGTGGTAGATACGCTGCGGCGCGCCGCGCAGCAGGGCGGCAATGCAGGCGCGCGCCAGGTCGTCGGCGTGGATGTGGTTGGTGTAGACGTCGTCCGCGTCGCGCAGCACCGGCGTGCCACGCGCCAGGCGCTCGCGCGGGTGGCCGCCCACGCGGTCGGTGGCGTAGATGCCGGGGATGCGCAGCACCGACACGGCCACGCCGTGGCGGCGGCCGAAGGCGCGCACCTGGGCCTCGGCATCGACGCGTCGGCGCGCTCGGTCGGTGGTGGGATGCGGCGAGCGCGTCTCGTCGAAGCGTGCGCCACCGCAATCGCCATACACGCCGCTGGTGCTGGCGTACACCAGCCGACGCACACGGCCGCCACGCGCCAGGGCTTGCAGCAGCGCACGCGTGCGCGTGTCGTGTGCGCCGTGGGACGGTGGCGGCGCCAGGTGCAGCACCAGGTCGGCCAGGCCACCCAGCCGACCCAGCGTCGCGGCGTCGTCCAGATCGCCCAGCAGTGGCCGCGCGCCCAGCGCACGCAGCAAGGGCAGGCGCGCCACAGACGAGCTCAGCGCCAGCACGGGCCAGCGCCCGGCCAGCAGGCGCAGCACGCGTTCGCCGACATCGCCGCAACCGACGATGAGCAGGCGCAGGCGGCGCGCGCGCGGCGCCATGGCGGGAGATACGGGCATGGGTAAGGATCAGCGGCAGGCGGCCCGCCAGCCGCGGCGGGCACAATGGCGGCCGAGTTTAAGTGCCCCACCGCCAGCAGCACCGCATGAGCTTCAACGTCCATATCCTGCCCGCCGACATCCGCTTCGAGGTCGAGCCCGACGAGGCCGTCCTGCCCGCCGCCATCCGCCAGGGCGTCGGCCTGCCCTATGGCTGCCGCGATGGCGCCTGCGGCTCGTGCAAGAGCCGCCTGGTCGAGGGCCGCGTGGTTCATGGCCCGCACCAGCTCAAGGCCCTGACGGCCGAGGAAGAGGCCGCCGGCTTCATCCTCACCTGCTGCGCGCGGCCGCAGACCGACTGCGTGGTCGAAGCGCGCAGCGTGCCGGGCGCGGGCCAGTTTCCGGTGCTCAAGCTGCCCAGCCGCGTGCTCAGCATCGAACGACCTGCGCCCGACGTTGCGGTGCTGCGCCTGCAGCTGCCGGCCAATCAGAACCTGCGCTACCACGCCGGCCAGTATGTCGAATTCATCCTGCGCGACGGCGCGCGCCGCAGCTACAGCATGGCCAACGCGCCGCACAACCTGGGCTCGCCGCCGGCCATCGAACTGCACCTGCGCCACATGCCCGGCGGCAAGTTCACCGACCACGTGTTCGCGACCCTGAAGGAGAAGGACATCCTGCGCATGGAAGGGCCCTTCGGCAGCTTCTTCCTGGACGAGGCCTCGCCCAAACCCATCGTGCTGCTGGCCAGTGGCACCGGCTTCGCGCCGATCAAGGCCTTGATCGAGCACTTGCAGCACAAGGGCAGCACCCGGCCCGCGGTGCTGTACTGGGGCTGCCGGCGCAAGGCCGATCTGTACCAGCACGACTGGTGCGAGCAGCAGGCTGCATCCTGGCCCTGGCTGCGCTACGTGCCGGTGCTGTCGGAACCCGCGCCGGGAGACGGCTGGACCGGCCGCACCGGCTTCGTGCACCGCGCGGTGATGGCCGACCTGCCCGACCTGTCGGGCCACCAGGTCTATGCCTGCGGCGTGCCGGTGATGGTGGATGCAGCGCGCGCCGACTTCACGGCACGCTGCGGCCTGCCGGACGACGAGTTCCACGCCGATTCGTTCACGTCCGAGGCCGACAAGCACGGCAGCGCCTGAACGGCGCGCGGCCGCCGCCTCAGGACTTGCTGCTGCCGAACACGTGCACTTCGGTGCGGCCGGTGGCGCCGCCGCGCGTGAGCACGGCCATCACGTCGCCATTGCCGCGTACCGTGAACTTCCAGCCTTCGTCGGCCGTCTGCAGCGGGCTGGGCGCCTGGTACTTGAAGCGCTTGTAGTCCTTGGCCGCGTCCAGCACGTGCAGTTCGGTGCGGCCCGACTCGCCCTGGCGCGCGATGGCCACGACGTCGCCGTTGTCCATCACGCCGAAATCCCAGGTGCTGTCGGTGGCGTGCAGTGCACTGTCGATCTGCAGGCGGAAACGCGCGTACTTGCGCGCGGCGTCGAGCACATGGATTTCGGTGCGGCCGCTGGCACCCAGGCGGCAAATGGCCACCAGGTCGGCGTCGCCGTTGACACCGAAGCTCCAGCGCCGGTCGGCCGCGGGCAGCGCGGTGGCGATCTGCAGGCGGAAGCTCTTGTAGCCCTTGCTCGCGTCGAGCACGTGGATCTCGGTCTGGCCGTTCGAACCGACGCGGCTGATGCCGGCAATGTCGCGATTGGGCAGGGCCACGAAGTCCCAGTTGTCGATGGTGGCCGACAAGGCGGTTTCGGTCTGCAGCGCGAATCGCTGGTAGTTGTCGGCGGCCGCGACGATGTGGACCTCGGTCTTGCCCTGCGTGCCGCGCCGTTGCACCGCGGCCAGGTCGCCGTTGGCCAGCGCCACGAAGGACCAGTTCAGCGTGGTGGGCTGCAGCACGGTGGGGGTCTGCAGCTTGAAGCGCGCCTGCGCCTGCGCGCATCCGGCCCAGGCGGCCAGGGCCAGCGCGGCCGGCTGGTGCAGGGCAAAGTGGCGGCGCTGCATGGCCTTGCCCTGCCCTATTCGCCCAGGTAGGCGGCGCGGACCTTGGGGTCGCTGAGCAGCGCCTTGGCGTCGCCGCTCATCGTGATCTCGCCCGAGTCCATGACGTAGCCGCGGTTGGCCAGGCCCAGCGCGCGGCTGGCGTTCTGTTCGACCAGCAGCACCGTGGTGCCACGCTGGTGGATGTCGTTCACCACCTCGAAGATCTTGTCGACCATGATCGGGCTCAGGCCCATGCTGGGCTCGTCCAGCAGCAGCACCTTGGGCCGCGCCATCAGCGCCCGGCCCATGGCCAGCATCTGCTGCTCGCCGCCGCTCATGGTGCCGGCCAGCTGCTGCGCGCGTTCCTTCAGGCGCGGGAAGATGGTGAAGACCTTCTCGATGTCGGCCTCGATCTCGGGCTTGTCGTCACGCACGAAGGCGCCCATCTGCAGGTTCTCGGTGATCGTCATGCGCGAGAACACGCCGCGGCCTTCGGGCACCATCACCAGGCCCTGCTTGACCAGGTTCCAGGCGCCCTGCCCCTTGATCGAGCGGCCCATGAACTCGATCTGGCCTTCGGCCACCGCCTGCGTGCCGGTGATGGCCTTGAGCGTGGTCGTCTTGCCCGCGCCGTTGGCGCCGATCAGGCTGACGAGTTCGCCCTGCTGGACCTCGAAGCTCACGCCCTTGACCGCCTGGATGCCGCCGTAGGCGACCTTCAGACCGGTGACTTTCAACATCGTCGTGCTCATGTCCGGGCCGCCCTCACTTGTGTCCAGCGCCGAGGTAGGCCTCGATCACCTTCTCGTTCTTCTGCACGTCGGCGGGGTTGCCTTCGGCGATCTGCTTGCCGTAGTCGAGCACGGTGACACGGTCGCACAGGCCCATCACCAGCTTCACGTCGTGTTCGATCAGCAGGATGGTGCGGCCGTCCTTGCGGATGCGGTCGATCAGCTCGCGCAGCACCACCTTCTCGGTGGCGTTCATGCCTGCGGCCGGCTCGTCCAGCGCAATCAGCTTGGGGTCGGTGGCCAGCGCGCGTGCGATCTCCAGCCGGCGCTGGTCGCCGTAGCTGAGCGTGCGCGCGCGGAACTCGGCGTAGCGGCCGATGCCCACGTAGTCGAGCAGCTCTTGAGCGCGCTGCGCGATGGCGGCTTCCTCGGCCTTGAAGCCGGCGGTACGGAAGACCGCGCCGATGAGGCCCGAATGCGTGCGCACATGGCGGCCCACCATGACGTTCTCGAGCGCCGTCATCTCGGGGAACAGGCGGATGTTCTGGAAGGTGCGCGCGATCCCCTGTTTGGCCACTTCGTGCACCGCACTGGGCTTGTAGGCTGTGCCGCCCAGCTCGAAGCTGCCGCTGTCGGGCGTGTACAGCCCGGTGATGACGTTGAAGAAGGTGGTCTTGCCCGCGCCGTTGGGGCCGATCAGGCCGTAGACCTGGCCGCGCTCGATGGTGATGCCCACGTCCGACAGGGCCTGCAGGCCGCCGAAGCGCTTGCTGACCCCTTGCACCTTGAGGACGACTTCTGCCATGGTCGTTTCCTTCAGGCTGCCGGGGTGACCGAGGTCGGCGCGGCCTTGCCGTGCTCGGCCGAAGGCCACAGGCCGCGCGGGCGCAGCAGCATGATGATGATCATCGCCAGCGCGATGAGCAACTGGCGCAGGATGGATGCGTCGAGCCGGCCGCCGGTCATCTCTTGCAGCGGCCCGGCCACGTAGCGCAGCACCTCGGGCAGCGCCGACAGCATCACCGCACCCAGGATCACCCCGGGCAGGTGGCCCATGCCGCCCAGCACCACCATGGCCACGATCATCACGCTCTCCATCAGGCTGAAGGACTCGGGCGAGACGAAGCCCTGGAAGGCCGCGAACATCGAGCCCGAGACGCCGCCGAAAGTGGCACCCATGCCGAAGGCCAGCAGCTTCATGTTGCGGGTGTTGATGCCCATGGCCTTGGCCGCGATCTCGTCTTCGCGGATGGCCATCCAGGCGCGGCCGATGCGCGAGTTCTCGAGGCGGTGGCAGATGATCACGCTGGCCACCACCAGCACCAGGAACAGGTAGTAGTACAGCGTGACCGACGGCAGGGTGTAGTCACCGATCACGAGCTTCTTGCCGAAGTCCAGCCCCATGAAGTGCATCGAATCGATGCGGTCCAGCCCGCGCGGGCCGTTGGTGATGTTGACCGGATGCTCGAGGTTGTTCAGGAACACGCGGATGATCTCGCCGAACCCCAGCGTGACGATGGCCAGGTAGTCGCCGCGCAGCTTGAGCACCGGCGTGCCCAGCAGCACGCCGGCCAGGCCGGCCAGCATGGCAGCCAGTGGAATGATGACCCAGATGGGCGTGTGCAGACCGTCGGGAAAGGCCGCGGCGATCCAGGGGAAGTTCTCGAACAGGTGCGGGCTGGCCAGCAGCGCGTACATGTACGCGCCCACGGCGTAGAAGGCGACGAAGCCCAGGTCCAGCAGGCCGGCGTAGCCGACCACGATGTTCAGGCCCAGCGCCAGCAGCACGTACAGCAGGGCCAGCGCCATGATGCGCACCCAGCCCTGGCCGAACTGCTGCGCGAACAGCGGCAGCGCCACGAGCAGCAGCGCGCAGACGAGGAATGTGACGATCTTGCGGTTCATCGTGCGTTCCCCGGGGTCAGGCGCGGTCGGCGACGCGTTCGCCCAGCAGGCCCTGCGGCCGCAGCGTCAGCACCAGGATGAGGGCCACGAAGGCAAAGATGTCGGCGTAGTGGCTGCCCAGCACGCCGCCGGTCAGGTCACCCAGGTAGCCGGCGCCCAGGGCCTCGACGAGGCCCAGCAGGATGCCGCCGACCACCGCGCCGCTGAGGTTGCCGATGCCGCCGAGCACGGCCGCGGTAAAGGCCTTCAGGCCCGGCAGGAAGCCCATGGTGTGCTGCACCGTGCCGTAGTTGGCCGCCCACATCACGCCGGCCACGGCAGCGAGCACGGCGCCGATGATGAAGGTGGCCGAGATCACCATGTCGGGCTTGACGCCCATCAGCGCCGCCACGCGCGGGTTCTCGGCGGTGGCGCGCATGGCGCGGCCGAGCTTGGTCTTGTTCACCAGGTACATCAGCGCTGCCAGGATCACCGCCGTCAGGCCCAGGATCAGGCATTGGGTGATGCTGATCACCGGCCCGCCCAGATTGATGGGTTCGGCCGGCAGCAGCAGGGGATAGGGCTTGGGGTTGGGCTTCCAGATGATCATGGCCAGGGTCTGCAGCAGCAGGCTCATGCCCATGGCGGTGATCAGTGGCGCCAGCCTTGGCGCAGATCGCAGCGGTCTGTAGGCCAGCTTCTCGATGCTGAAGTTGAGCGATGCGCAGACCACGATGGCGCAGAACAGCGAGATCAACATCAGCAGCCAGCCCGGCAGACCGGTCTCGGCCAGTGCCGTGACCACCATCCAGCTGGTCAGGGCGCCGAACATCAGCACCTCGCCGTGGGCGAAGTTGATGAGATTGATGATGCCGTAGACCATGGTGTAGCCCAGGGCTACGAGGGCATACATGCTGCCCAGCACGAGGCCGTTGATGATCTGCTGGAAGAAGGTTTCCATCGCGTGGGGACTCCGGTTGCCGCACGGCGCGCGGCCCGGCCCAGCGCATGCAAGAAACCGGCCTTGCCTGGCTTGCCGAAGCCAGGAGCCCCGCAATGGGGCACGATTCTAGGTGCCGCCAGACCGCGAATCAGGCGGGGCTTACCCCCTGGCTTCCGGGGGAGCTCACCAGCAAAGCGGCGTTTCACCGAGACTTCTTCGCCGCGTCGCGCGCCTCCTGGTCGCGCAGGCGCAGTTCGGCCAGGCGCTCGGCGATGCGCAGCTCCAGGCCGCGCGCCACGGGCGCGTAGAAGCGGCGCCCGTGCAGGCCCTCGGGCAGGTAGTGCTCGCCCGCGGCATGGCCCTCGGGTTCGTCGTGGGCATAGCGGTAGCCGGCGCCGTGGCCGATGTCCTGCATCAGCCGCGTGGGCGCATTGCGCAGGTGCAACGGCACCGGCCGCGTGCCTTCCTTGCGCACCAGCGCCTGCACCTCGCCCCAGGCCTTGTAGACGGCGTTGGACTTGGGTGCCACCGCCAGGTAAGTGACGGCCTCGGCCAGCGCCAGTTCGCCCTCGGGCGAGCCCAGGCGCTCGAACACCTCGGCCGCGTCCAGCGCCAGGCGCAGCGCGCGCGGGTCGGCCAGGCCGATGTCCTCGCAGGCCATGCGCACGATGCGCCGCGCGGCGTAGCGCGGGTCCATGCCGGCGTCGAGCAGGCGCGCCAGCCAGTACAGCGCAGCGTCGGGGTCGGAGCCGCGCACCGACTTGTGCAGCGCCGAGATGGTGTCGTAGAAGACGTCGCCGCCCTTGTCGCCGCGGCGCAGCATGCGGCCCAGCGCCGACTCCAGCAGCTCGGGCGTGATGGCCGCGGCCTGGCGGTGCGCCGCGGCCACGCTCTCCCAGGCGTTGAGCAGGCGCCGGCCGTCGCCGTCGGCAAACGCTATCAGCCGCTCGCGTGCCGCGACCTCCACCGGCGGACCGGGCTGCGCCGCCTGCGCGCGGTCCAGCAGCGCGCCCAGGTCGGCATCTTCCAGCGGCTGCAGCACGTGCACCGTGGCGCGCGACAGCAGCGCGGCGTTGACCTCGAACGAGGGGTTCTCGGTGGTGGCGCCGATGAAGCTGAACAGCCCGGCCTCGACGTGCGGCAGAAAGGCGTCCTGCTGCGCCTTGTTGAAGCGGTGCACCTCGTCGACGAACAGCACCGTGGCGCGGCCGGCGCGGCGCAGCGCCTCGGCCTGCTCGACCGCGTCGCGGATGTCCTTGACGCCGGCCAGCACCGCCGACAGCACGATGAAGTGCGCGCCGGTGGACGCCGCCAGCAGCCGCGCCAGCGTGGTCTTGCCCACGCCCGGCGGGCCCCACAGGATCATCGACGGCAGCCGGCCGGCCTCGAAAGCCACGCGCAGCGGCCGCCCGGGCGCCAGCAGATGGCGCTGGCCCACCACCTCGTCCAGCGTGGTGGGCCGCAGGCGCTCGGCCAACGGCGCGCCGCCGGCCGCGGCCGCGGGCGGATCGGCGAACAGCGGGTCCTGCGTGGGCATGAGGCGCATTGTCACTGCGCCTGCAGCGGGGCAGGGAACTGGGCCGAATCAGCAACCCTTTTCGCCTGAACGAACGCGCGCGCTGGCCCAGAAACTGTGGGGAGACCCTGGAGGACCTGCACATGACCCTCGCCCCTGCTGCGGCTGCGGCCGCCCAGCCCGCCAGCGCACCGGCCACGGCGCGCGAGTTCCTGTCGTTCAAGCTCGGCGCCGAGGAATACGGCATCGACATCCTGCGCGTGCAGGAAATCCGCGGCTACGAGGCGCCCACGCGCATGGCCAACGCACCTGCGTTCGTCAAGGGCGTGGTCAACCTGCGCGGCGTGATCGTGCCCATCGTCGACATGCGCATGCGCTTCGGCCTGGCCGACGTGCAGTACAACGCCTTCACCGTGGTCATCGTGCTCAACATCGCCGGCAGCACGGTGGGCATGGTGGTCGACGCGGTGAGCGACGTGCTGGACCTGGCCGGCGCCGACATCCGCCCCGCGCCCGAGTTCAACGGCGCCGTGGATGCCGGCTGCGTCACCGGCCTGGGCTGCCTGAAGACGACCGAGGGCACGCGCATGCTCATCCTGCTGGACATCGATGCGCTGATGCAGAGCCCCGAGATGGGCCTGGCCGGGCTGACACTCTGAAGCGCTGACCCGGCCCGCGCCGCGGCCGCGGGGAGCAATGACCGGTCCGCCGCGGCCACCCGCGTCGGCAACGGTGCTGGTAACAGATATTGCTCCACATGCAGCGTATGCTTCAAGCATGTGGAGCGTGCTCTTCCTCACCCTGCCGACGCAGCCGAGCGCGGTGCGCCTGCGCGTCTGGCGTGCGCTGAAGACGCTGGGCTGCGTGTCCTTGCGCGATGGCGTCCATGTCCTGCCCGAATCCCAGGCCGCCTTGTTCGACCCCTTGGCCACCGAGGTCCTGGCGCACGGCGGCCAGGCCAGCGTGCTGGAACTGGCGACACGCGACGAAGCCCGGCGCGCCGAGGTGCTGGCGCTGTTCGACCGCAGCGAGGCCTACCGCCGATGGCGCACCGAAGCGCAGGCGCTGGCCGCCGCCCTGCCCGCGCTGGATGAGACCGAGGCCCGGCGACGCTGGCGCGGCACGGCCGAGGCCCTGCAGACGCTGCGGCGCATCGACTACTACCCGGGCGCCGCGGCGCAGCAGGCGCAGGCCGAGCTCGATGCGCTGCGCCAGGCGCTGGCCGCGCGCTTCTCGCGCGGCGAGCCGGTGGCACAGGCGCCGCACGGCATCGCGCGCCTGGACCTGCGCAAGTTCCAGGGCAAGCGCTGGGCCACGCGTGCGCGGCCCTGGGTCGACCGCCTGGCCTGTGCCTGGCTGATCCGCCGCTTCATCGACCCTGAAGCGCGCTTCGTCTGGCTGGCCAACCGGGCCGGATCGACCCCCGCTCCGCGCGGCGCTGTAGGCTTCGACTACGACGGCGCGCGCTTCACGCACGTCGGCGCGCGCGTCAGTTTCGAGGTGCTGGCGGCCAGCTTCGGCCTGGACGCCGACCCGCGTCTGCAGCGCATCGCACGCGCGGTGCACTTCCTGGACATCGGCGGCATACCGGTGCCCGAGGCCGCGGGGCTGGAGGCCGTGCTCGCCGGTCTGCGCGAGGTGCACGCCGACGACGACCAGCTGGTCCTGGCGGCGGCGGCGGTGTTCGACGCACTCCACGCTGCACCGGGAGCCTCAGCATGAACACTGTCACCACCCCACCGGCCGCGGTAGCCACCGACCCGGCGGTTGCTCCCGCCGCCGTGAGTTTTGCCGAAGCCTTCCGCTTCTGGCTCAAGCTCGGCTTCATCAGCTTCGGCGGCCCGGCCGGGCAGATCGCGATCATGCACACCGAACTGGTCGAACGCCGGCGCTGGATCAGCGAGCAGCGCTTCCTGCATGCGCTGAACTACTGCATGTTGCTGCCAGGGCCCGAGGCGCAACAGCTCGCCACCTACATCGGCTGGTTGATGCACCGCAGCTGGGGCGGCATCGTGGCCGGTGCGCTGTTCGTGCTGCCTTCGCTGTTCATCCTGATCGCGCTGTCGTGGGTCTACCTGCGCTTCGGCGACGTGCCGCTGGTGGCCGGCATCTTCTTTGGCCTGAAGCCGGCGGTCACGGCGCTGGTGCTGCACGCGGCGCACCGCATCGGCACGCGGGCGCTGAAGAACCGCTGGATGTGGGGCATCGCGGCGGCGTCCTTCCTTGCCATCTTCGCCTTCGACACGCCGTTCCCGGCCATCGTGCTGGCGGCGGCGCTGATCGGCCACTTCGGTGCGCGCCGCTGGCCGCAGGTGTTTGCGCTGGGCGGCGGGCATGGCAGCGCCAAGGCCCACTATGGGCCGGCGCTGATCGACGACCACACGCCGACGCCCGAGCACGCGCGTTTCTCGCGCAGCCACCTGGCCCGGGTGCTGCTCGGCGGCCTGGTTCTGTGGCTACTGGCGATGGCAGCGTTGGTCGCGACCCACGGCCCGCAGGGCCTGCTGGCGCAGATGGGCTGGTTCTTCACCAAGGCGGCCTTGCTCACCTTCGGCGGCGCCTATGCCGTTCTGCCCTACGTGTACCAGGGCGCGGTCGAGACCCACCAGTGGCTCAGCGGCCCGCAGATGATCGACGGCCTGGCCCTGGGCGAAACCACGCCCGGGCCGCTGATCATGGTGGTGGCCTTCGTCGGCTTCGTCGGCGGTTGGCTGAAACAGGCCTTGGGCCCCGATGCGCTGTTCCTGGGCGGCGCCTTGGCCGCCACCGTGGTCACCTTCTTCACCTTCCTGCCGTCCTTCGTGTTCATCCTGGCCGGCGGGCCGCTGGTCGAAGCCACGCACGGCAAGCTGGGATTCACGGCACCGCTTTCGGCCATCACGGCGGCCGTGGTGGGCGTGATCCTCAATCTGGCGATGTTCTTCGCCTACCACGTGCTGTGGCCGCAGGGTTTCAGCGGGCACTTCGATGGGTTGTCAGCCGTGATCGGTGCCGCCGCCACGCTGGCGCTGTTCCGTTTCAAGGTCGGCGTGATGCCCCTGCTCGGCGCCTGCGCGGCCGCCGGACTGGCGACGACTGCGGTGCTGCCGCTGCTGCGCTGAGGGAGTCCGCAGCCGCGCACGATGATCCCCGGTGCGCACTGGCGTGACCTGGCCACCAGCGACCTGGTCGTGTACGGCGGCCCTGGCCACGCGCCAGGCTCAGAAGCGCGCCGACCAGCCGATGGTCCAGGCGAAGTCGGGCGTCGCATCGTTGAGGCCGCGCGCCACGGCCAGGTCGAACTGCATGTCCTTGGTCCACAGATAGGCCAGGCCGGCGTTCAGGCTCACCACGTTGCCCCCGTTCTGGGTGGAGGCCAGCTGGGAGGCGGCGATCTCGGCGAAGCCCCGCAGCCGCTCGGTCAATGACTTGCTGGCCACCGCAGCCAGGATGCCCCCCACGAAGCGCTTGCCATCGCCGTTGCGGTCGGCAAACAGGCCCGGCATCACGCCAAGGGCGACGTCGTTGGGCAACTCCCACTCGGCCACCATGCGCACCGAAGGGCGCAGGCCCTGCCCCCTGAAAGGCCCAGATCCTGAGTCCACATCGACGTGCACCAGCCAGGCCACGCCCGGGCGGCCCGAGGACTCGTCGCCGTCCTGCATGTGCCACTTGAAGCCCAGCGCGACATCGGCATAGCCGCTTTCGCGGCTTCTCCCCGCGGCATCATCCGTCGTCGCGCTCAGGCGGCCGTCGGTCTCGAGCCTGAGCTCCCAGGCGTCGTCCACACCCACACGCAACAGGGTCGGTGTCGAGCGCACGCGGGTGCGGACACCGCCGGACGTGTCGCGCTCGAACGCCAGGCTGGTCTCGATCTGGAACCGGCCACGGCCCACCACGTCGCTGGACTCGACCACATCGGGCCGGTCGGTGGCAATCGTGTCCTCGGCCGCGGCCGCCTGCGCGACCAGCGCCATCAGAATCATCGAAAACAGAACGTCTCGTCTCACCTGGATCTCCTCGGAGTTGCCCAGTCATCGACCATCGGGCGAGCAACTTGAGGAAGGATGCATTGCAGCGCTGTCGCTGCCTTCGACGCGGCCCAGCACCGCCCGCAGAACCCGCAGCCGGGCACCACGCCGAGACACGACTGCCAAGTGGACGGACGGGTCCCTTGCAGACCAGGCTGCCTACTTGACGGTGAAGCGGACGGTGATGGCCTTGGCCGCCGGGGTCACCAGCACGGCGACCACCTTGGCGCCCTTGGCCAGCTTCAGGCCCTTGGCTTCGAGCTTGTCGCCCGCCACCACCAGGGCGGCCTCAGACTTGTCCGCGCCGTTCAGCACGGTGAGCTTGCCCTTCAGGCCGGTGGGGGCCAACGGCTTGCCATGGTCCTCGACGTAGAGCGCGACGCCTTCGGGCGTGCTGACCAGCTCGAAGCCCAGATCGCTGGCCGTGGCGACGACACCGCCATGCCTGGCCTGGGCGCCACCATGGGCCATCGCCGCAGTCAACGACAGCGCCGACAGGCCCAGCACGAGCACGGTCAACAGTTGCTTCATCATCTCTTCGATCTCCTGCGAGGGTGCGGCGCACTGGGACAGGCGGCGCCGCCGGGCCTGGTTTCGACTCGACACTCAACTCAATAGGCTTCCTGGGCTTCGGCGGCGCTCGGCGCTGCGGCGGGCTCAGGTTGGGTCAGCCGCCTGGTGGCCTTCTCGCCGAACAGCCAGAACAGCACCGGCGTGAGCAGGGTGTCCAGCAGCGTCGAGCTCACCAGGCCGCCGAAGATCACCACCGCCACCGGGTGCAGGATCTCCTTGCCCGGGGCATCAGCGGCCAGCAGCAGCGGCGTCAATGCAAAGGCGGCCACCAGTGCCGTCATCAGCACCGGCGTCAGTCGCTCCAGCGAGCCGCGCACGATCATCGATTGGCTGAAGCTCTCGCCCTCGAACTTGCACAGGTTGATGTAGTGGCTGATCTTCAGGATGCCGTTGCGCGTGGCGATGCCGGCCAGCGTGATGAAGCCCACCATAGACGCCACCGACAGGCTGACGCCCGCGATCCACATCGCCACCACCGAGCCGATCAGCGCCAGCGGGATGTTGGCCATGATGATGCCGGCCAGCACCACCGACTGGTAGCGCGAGTACAGCACCAGGAACATCATCGCCAGCG
>LNFM01001336.1_pt1 | contig 56551 bp, 53 predicted proteins | sample 596031 | NCBI WGS metagenome assembly LNFM01 (sample SAMN04254537, study PRJNA301005) | activated carbon metagenome | isolation source: dual media filters at the Ann Arbor, Michigan drinking water treatment plant | place: USA: Ann Arbor
AATTTCTGCGGGATTCAAGTTCATGTGTTGCTCCTGAAGATCAGGCCGTCAGGGCCATCTTCATGTGTTCGAGACGGGCCTTGACCGAGGTGTCCAGCACCTCGTCGCCGACGGCGACGCGGATGCCACCGATCAGCTCGGGCACGATTTCCACGGAAGGGTTGAGCTTGCGACCGAAGCGCTTCTCAAGCACCAACACCACCTCGGCGAGCTGGCCGCCGTCGATGGGAAAGGCACTCTGGATCAGGGCATCCGACACGCCGGTGCTTTTGTTGAGCAGCGTCAAGAACTGCGCCGCGATCTCGGGCAGCGCAGCCAGTCGGCCGTTGTCGATGACGGTACGCAGCAGGTTGCCGATCTTCGGGTCCAGGCTCAGCCCCTGTTGCAGCGCGATGCCGGCGAAGACATCGAACACCTGCGCTGACGCCACCTTGGGGTTGTCGGCGAACTGGCGCAGCTCGGGGTCGGCCGCCAGCTGAGCCAGCGCCGCGACCTGCGGCTTGAGCGCCGCGGCGTCGGCGCCAGCGGCGCTGAACAGCGCCTCGGCGTAGGGGCGGGCGATGGTCGCCAGCTCGGCCATGTCAGAGCTCCGCCTTCAGACGCGACAACAACTCGGCGTGGACGCCGGCATTGACCTCGCGACGCAGGATTTGCTCGGCGCCCTTGACGGCCAGACCGGCCACCTGTTCGCGCAGCGTCTCGCGTGCCTTGATGGCTTCCTGCTCGGCCTCAGCCTTGGCATTGGCAATGATCTTGGCGCCTTCGTCGACTGCCTTGCCTTTGGCTTCCTCGACGATCTGCTGCGCCAGACGCTCGGCGTCGGCCAGACGTTTGGCGGCATCGTCACGGGCTGCGGACAGCTGTGCTTCGACGCGTTTGTTCGCGGAGGCGAGCTCGCTTTTGGCCTTGTCGGCGGCCGACAGACCATCGGCGATCTTCCTCGCGCGTTCGTCCAAGGCCGCCGTGATGGGCGGCCAGACGAATTTCATCGTGAACCCGACCAGGATCGCGAAGACGATCATCTGGATGATCAGGGTGGCATTGATGCTCACGGCAGGGACCTCGTTAGGAAGTGATCAGGGCAGCCGCGTGAACGCCGCTGCCCGCCGGACCGATGCGAAGGCTTACTTCGGCAGATTGGCGATCTGGGCCAGGAACGGGTTGGCAGTGGCGAACCAAAGCGCGATACCAGTGCCGATGATGAAGGCCGCGTCGATCAGGCCAGCCAGCAGGAACATCTTGGTCTGCAGTTCGCCCATCAGCTCTGGCTGACGCGCGGCCGCCTCAAGGTACTTGCTGCCCATGATGCCGATGCCGATACAGGCGCCGACAGCACCGAGGCCGATGATCAGGCCAGCGGCCAGGGCGACAAAGCTGATGACTTCCATTTTTTGCTCCAGAAAGGAAGGTGAGTGAGAAAGGGGAAAGGGAAAGAACTCAGTGCGCGTCGTGCGCTTGTCCGACGTAGACCAGCGTCAACATCATGAACACGAAGGCCTGCAGGGTGATGATCAGGATGTGGAAAATGGCCCACACGCTGCCAGCGATGATGTGGCCAATGGCCAGGCCGATGCCTGTGGCGCTGAGCGTGAAGGCCCCGCCCATCAAAGCGATCAGCATGAAGATCAGTTCGCCAGCGTACATGTTGCCGAAAAGCCGCATGCCGTGCGAGACCGTCTTGGCGACGAACTCGATGATCTGCATCGTGAAGTTCACCGGATACAGAAACCACTTGTCACCGAAAGGTGCCGAGAACAGTTCGTGGATCCAGCCGCCCGCGCCCTTGATCTTGATGTTGTAGAAAAGGCAGATCAGCAGCACGCTCAGCGACAGGCCCATGGTCACCGAGAGGTCGGCGGTGGGCACCACGCGTTGGTAGTCCTTCATGCCCACGGCCGGGCCGACGGCGTGCCAGATGGACGGCAGCAGATCGACCGGCAGCAGGTCCATCGCGTTCATCAGGAAGATCCAGACGAACACGGTCAGCGCCAGCGGGGCCACCAGCTTGCGGCTGTTGGCGTTGTGCACGATGCCCTTGGCCTGGCTGTCGACCATCTCAACGAGGATCTCGACCGCGGCCTGGAAGCGGCCCGGCACGCCCGATGTGGCTGCCCTGGCGGCGCGCCACAGGAAGAAGCTGCCGATGATGCCGAGCAGCGTGGCCCAGAAGATCGAGTCGAGGTTGAAGACGGTGAAGTCCACCACCGCGCTCTGCTTGTGGTTCTGCAGGTGCTGCAGGTGGTGGACGATGTACTCGCCTGCAGTGGGCGCGTGACCTTCGGCTGCCATGTTCTATGTTGTCCCGTGTGCGTCTTGCTTAACGACCAGATCCGCGGCCGCGCCACAACAGCGCCAGCCAATACACCTTCATGCACAACACCAAGCTCACCAGCAAGGCCGGCCAGCTCAGCGGCTCCACGAGTTTCGGCGCCAGCACGAGCATGGCCATCGAAACCGAAATCTTGACCGCCTCCCAGACCATGAAGCTGACGGCGCTGGCGCCGGGCGACACGCTGGAAAGCTTGCTGGTCATGCCGCGCGCCATCAGGGCACCCGGAAACACCGCAACGAGCGCGCCATACAGCACCGATCCGATGAGCTGCGGCTGGCCAAGAACCAACCACACCGCAACCGCCGACAGACATCCCACCGCCACCTGCGCCGCAATCACCCACCATGGCGAAACCGGCGGGTTGCGCACACGCAAGGCTTGGGCCTCGGCGCGGGTCAGGGGGGTGATGGGCGGGTCGACTGCCTCATCGTCGAATCCTCTGCTTGCCACCCGATGGGCGATTGAATCAGTCATCGGACGGCTTGCAGTGGCTTTCAGCTCAGCCTCTGATTATACGTGCAAACCCGCAGTCTTCTCAAGCCTGAATTGAGGGCTCGGCAAGCACTGTGCTTTTTGGACGTCGATCCGCTCAGCGCCCGACGCACCCGATTCGCCGCTCAGGCGAACAAGTTGGCGGGCAGGCCCGGGACCTCGACGCGCATCGAGAGCACGCATCCAGCCAGCGGCTGACACGCCAGCTCGGCGGCGGGCCGGTTCTCGCGCGCCGTGGTGATGTAGAGCGTCCTCAGGTCGGTACCGCCGAAACACGGCATCGTCGGGCAGCGCACCGGCAGGGGGATCTCGCGCAGCAGTTGGCCTGCAGGCGAGAGACACAGCAAGCGCTGTCCCTCGAACATCGCAACCCAGTAATTACCGGCAGCATCCACCGCCGCGCCATCCGGGCGGCCGCCATAGTTCGCCGGTGTCGGGCCGGCCGGCTTCAATGGAAACTGGCAGAACACCCGCCGGCCGCTCAGCGTGCCACCCAGCGCGTCGAAGTCGAATGCGTAAATGACATGCGCCTTGGTGTCGCTCCAGTACATGGTGCGACCATCGGGACTCCAGGCCAGACCGTTGGAGGTGGTGATGCCATCTGCGCAGGGGCTCAGCGTGTCGCGGTGAAAGCGATAAAGCACCGCCCGGGTGGCATCGCGGGGCTCATAGATCGTGCCGACCCAGAAGCGGCCTTGCGGGTCGCACTTGCCGTCATTGAAACGCTCGATCTGCGGGTCATAGGGCGGTGGCGCCAAGGGAGACCGAGCGCCGGTGTGAGCTTCGAAGCGCCACAACCCATCTCGGGCGGCCAGCAACAGGCCGCCATCGAGCATCGGTGCCAGGCTCGCGACCTCGGTGTCGAAGGGCCAGTGAGACAGGTCACCCGTCGCCGGGTCGTAGCGGTTCACACAGCGCCCTGGGATGTCGCAGTAATACAGCACCTGTTCGCGCGGATGCCACATCGGTGATTCGCCCAGCGCACTGGGCAGCGCCACCGCCACGTGGATGTCGGGGGCCATCACGCTCGCGTGCGCGCAGGCTTCACAGCGCAGTCACGCCGAGCGTCATCGACGCTACGAACGTCTCCCCGGGTTGCAGCGTGCGCAAGCCGAGCGCGGCCGGGTCGGCGCCATGGATCGCATCGCTGACATGGCTGACTGGCTCAACGCAGTAGTACGCCTTGTCGGCCGGCGTGTACACCACCAGGTGCGTCAGGTTCGAGCTGAGTTGCAACGCCAACACCTCGTCGCTGATGCTCGCCGATCCGTGCCAACCATCGAAGCAGTTGTCCAAGCGCAGACTGGAGACCTCTCCGTCAATGGACGCCTGCGCCACCCTGCGAACGGGCAATTGCGTTTCGTCCGAGTCCCAGCGATCGCTCACCGTGATACGCAGGCGGCTGCGGTCACGCTTGGGAAAGTAGGGATGCCAACCCAGCCCGACCGGCTGCGCGATCTCAGCCGCGTTCGTGACAGCGAGCGTGACGACCAGGGCGTCGGGCGTCAGCGTGAAAGACTGCTGCGCCTCGAAAGCGAACGGCCAGTGCGCATCCGGCCGGTGGCTGTAGCGCAGCACAGCCTCAGCTTCGCGATGCGCCACGACCTCCCACGCACGCAACCAGCCCACGCCATGCACCGAATGGGGGTTGTCGTCGAAGTTGGTGGTGGTGGTGTAGTCGTTGCCGAGCCAGTGGAAGCGTTGGTACGCCAGTCGGTTCGAGTACGGCACCAATGGATAGCAGGCCGACTGCCGCGCGCTACCCAGATTGCCGGGTTCGGTTGACCGAAGGATCGGCGTGCCGCGGTGCCACAGCCCGGCGATCGAGCCGCCCAGATCGGCGCGCAGCGCCAGACGCAGATCGCCGGCGCGCACTTCGACGGCGCCGCCCCGATCGCGACCATCCTGAACCAGCGCTGTGTCGTTCAATTCAGATCGGCCTTGAGATAGTGAGAGCCTGCGATCGGGCTGAAGTAGTACGGCGGGATCTCTTCGAAGCCCAACGAGGCGTAGAGACTGCGCGCAGCTTCCATGTCGTCCAGAGTGTCCAGCAGCGTGGCCGAGTACCCGGCCCGGCGCGCTTCGTCGAGCAAGGCCTGCGCCAGCAGCCGGCCCAACCCGAATCGGCGGAATGCGGGTCGCACATACAGACGCTTCATCTCGCAGGCGTTGGGGTAATCCACATCGGACAGACCGCGGAAGGCGCCGCAACCCGCCAGTTCGCCGTCCACGAAGGCCAGCATCAGGTGCCCATCAGGCGGCGCGTAGGGTCCGGGCAGGCCGGCCAGTTCGGCGTCGAAGTCCTGAAACGCCAAGTCGATGCCCAGGCTGTCGGCGTACTCTCGGAAGATGCCTCGCGCGAGATCGATCAGCTCGCCATCATTGGGCGTCACGAGGCTGATCTCAGAGGGCGGCATAGGGTGTACGGGGTCGCTCGGCGCCAGTTTATCGCCGACGCCCGACCGCTTGACTCGAGCGCAGGGACAAGCGCGCGACGTCACAAGCGGCGACATATGATGCAACCGGCCACTTGGTCGTGTTCGCGAGGATGTGATGTTCGACTCCACGATCCCTTTCGGCGAACCCGACCTCATGCGGGCCAGCCGCTTCAAGCGGTACCTGCCAAATGCCCCGTACGGCTCGGACGCAACGTTCCTGAGCCAGCAGTTGGCCGCGCTGAGTCCCTCGTTGATGGCGGATCTGGGTCCAGGCGCGAACCACGAGCCGCGCACCGAGCTGCTGGATGTGCTGGCTGCTTGTGTCCGCCACGCTCAGGCCGTCACCTTGCACTTGCAGAGCAGTGAACACGCGGTGCCGGTGACTCTGTTTCCGCGCGAGCGTCTGCTGCATTGCCCGATCCCGATCGACGTGCTGACGGCCCAACGGGAACCTGCACTGCAGGTGATCCACATCGAGCCCGCCCTGCTGGCAACGCCGTATTCAGCCGCTGACCTCTGCATTCATCCCATGGGCGCGATCCTGTGGGACCTGGCCCTGCACGGCGGTCGCCAGGAGCTGCTGCCGGAGATCAACGGCCCAGCGGTCTACCGCGTCAGCTACGGGCTGGACATCGGCGACGTCACGATGTCCGGCACCTTGTTGTCGGCGGTCTACCGCCTGCGGCGCGAATCCTGCCGCCTTCGGGACATTGCCGCTTGGCCCGGCTTCGACCGCGAGCGCGCGGCGCGATTGCTCAACGGGCTCTACCTGCAATCGGGGCTGATCGTCAGCCGCTCGCACCCCGATGCGCTGCGCGACAGCTGGTTCGCAGCGCTCGGCCCGCGCTGACCTCTGGCGCGGTCCTCTCCCGCGCCCTCAGCGCTGCCCGAGCACTTCCCAACGCTCGAGTGCGCCCAGCAGTTCATCGTCAATCTTCGCGACACGCGCCTGGGCCACCGCGATGCCTTTCGGGTCGCGTGTGTAGGCCTCTGCATCGGCCAACAGCGCGGCGAGCTGGGCCTGCTCGGCTTCGAGCGCTTCGATGCGCCCCGGCAACTCGTCGAGCTCGCGCTGTTCCTTGTAGCTGAGCTTGCGCGGCTTGGGGGCCGCAGGAGCCGGCGCAGGTACGGGTCTGGCGGCGGCTGGTGCGTCGCTGAGTCGCGTGTCCTTGCCCTTGGCCGCCCGCGCGGCTTGCGCGCGAATCGCCAGCGCCCGATCGCGCTGCACTTTCCAGTCTTCGTAGCCCCCTTCGTACTCGCGCCACTGCCCGGGTGACTCGTCGCCCTCCCACACGATGGTGCTGGTCACGACGTTGTCGAGGAAGCGCCGGTCGTGGCTGACCAGAAACACGGTGCCCTTGTAGGCCTGCAGCAGTTCCTCGAGCAACTCCAGCGTGTCGATGTCCAGGTCGTTCGTCGGCTCGTCCAGCACCAGCACATTCGCCGGCAAGGCGAACAAGCGGGCCAGCAGCACACGGTTGCGCTCGCCCCCACTGAGCGTGCGCACCGGTGAGTTGGCGCGCTCCGGCGAGAACAGAAAATCGTTCAGGTAGCTCATGATGTGCTTGCGCTGACCGCCAATCTCCACCCACTCGCTGCCCGGGCTGATGGTGTCGGCGAGCGTCGCATCCAGGTTCAGCGTGCTGCGCATCTGGTCGAAGTAGGCCACCTCGATCTTGGTGCCCTGGCGCACGCTGCCACTGTCGGGCTGCAACTCGCCGAGGATCAGCTTGAGCAGCGTCGTCTTGCCGGCGCCGTTCGGGCCGATCAGCCCCACCTTGTCGCCGCGCAGGATGGTCGCGCTGAAGTTCTTCACGATCAGCTTCGGCGTGGCGTGGTCGTTGAACTGCAGCGTCACGTCGCGCAACTCGCCAACGATCTTGCCGCTGGGCGCACCCGAGTCAACCTCGAGGCGCACCTGGCCGAGCGAGTCCCGGCGCTTCTGCCGCTGATCGCGCAGCACCTCCAGGCGTTGGATGCGCGCGACGCTGCGGGTACGGCGTGCCTCGACGCCTTTGCGGATCCACACCTCTTCCTGGGCGAGCAGCTTGTCGGCGCGTGCGTTGGCCAGTGCGTCGGAGGCCAGTTGCTCCTCCTTCATGCGCTCGTAAGCGCTGAAGTTGCCGGGGTAGCTGCGGATGATCCCGCGGTCGAGTTCGATGATGCGCGTGGCCACGCCGTCGAGAAAGGCGCGGTCGTGGGTGATCAGCATCACGCTGCCCTTGAAGCCTCGCAACAGTTCTTCGAGCCACGCAATCGAATCCAGGTCGAGGTGGTTGGTGGGCTCATCGAGCAGCAGCACATCGGGCACCGCGACCAGCGCCTGAGCCAGCGCGACGCGCTTCTTCATGCCACCCGACAACTGCCCGATCTCGCGCGTGCCGTCGAGGTGCAGTTGTGCCAGCGTGGTCTCGACGCGAAGCTCCCAATTCCACGCATCGAGCGCCTCGATGCGGGTTTGCAATGCATCGAGGTCCACACCTTCGGCATGCTCCTCGTAGGCCTGGCGCACCGCGCGCGCCTCGGCCACGCCCTCGCTGACCGCATCAAAAACCGTGTGTCCCGGATCGAACGCCGGCTCCTGCGGCACATAGCAGATGCGCAGGCCCTGCGTCATTTGCAGCAAGCCGTCGTCGAGTTTTTCAAGCCCAGCAACGATTTTCAGCATCGAGGACTTGCCGGCGCCGTTGCGGCCGATCAGGCCGAGCCGTTCACCGATGTCGAGCGAAAACGCCGCGTTGTCGAGCAGGGCCACGTGGCCGAAAGCCAGGTGGGCGTTGGAGAGTGAGAAGACAGCCATCCCTCGATTGTGCGGGTTGACCCTGGCACGTCACCGATGCACCCGCGGCCTGAGCGCCGAAAATGGCGCGATGCCTTTCTCCGACATCCTTCACGACGCCTTCTACAAGTTCATCGACATTGCGGATGTGGAAGGCACCGCATCGACGCTGCGCGAGTTGACGGCCCAGTTGACCGGCACCCTGCTGGTGGCCCCTGAGGGCATCAATGGCACGCTGGCCGGCACCGCGGCCACGCTCAATGCGTTTCAGGTTGCACTGGCGACCGACCCGCGACTTGAAGGCCGCTTCGGCGGCATCGCCTTCAAGCGCAGCCCCTGCAACACCCCGCCATTCCAGCGTATGAAGGTGCACAGCCGACCTGAGATCCTGCCGCTGGGTGTGGAAGGCGTGAACGCGGTCGGCCACACCGGCCTGCAGGTGTCGCCTGCGCAATGGCGTGCGCTGCTCGACGACCCGAACGTCGTCGTGATCGACAACCGCAACCACTTCGAGGTGCGGCTCGGTCGCTTCCGCAACGCTGTCGATCCGCAAGTGCACAACTTCCGGGATTTCCCCGCCTACATCGAAGCGCAATTGCCCATTTGGCAGGCGGAGGGCAAGCAAGTGGCGATGTACTGCACCGGCGGCATCCGCTGCGAGAAGACCAGCGCCTGGCTGCACAAGCGCGGCGTGCCGGTGCTGCAACTCGAGGGCGGCATCCTGAACTACTTCGCGCAGATGCCCGACGCCGAGCGCGACTGGACCGGCGAGTGCTTCGTCTTTGACAACCGCATCGCGCTCGACACCCACCTTCAGGAAACCGGCACGACCGCTGAGCAGGTGTATGCCGACGACCCGGACGAAGCGTGGCGTCTGCGGCGTGCGCAGCAGCTGGCGAGCGCTGTCGATGCTGACGATGACAGCAGCGGCAGCGAGAAGCGCTCGCCTTGAAGGCCCAGCCACCGCTGCCGACAAAAGACGGCGTGGGCCCGAGCTGCGTGGCGCTGCCGCCCGGCCCGTGGAGGACGATCGGCGACTTCCTCATCGACCGCTTCCCAGCAGTCCCCACCGCGACCTGGCAAGCCCGCATGCAGCAAGGCGAGCTGGTCGATGAGCAGGGCGTTGCCGTCACGCCGCAACAGCCGTACCGATCTGGCATTCGGCTGTACTACTACCGCTCAATCCCCGACGAGCCGCGCTTGCCGTTCGACGAGGTCGTGCTGTTCCATGACGAACTGCTGGTCGTCGCCGACAAGCCGCACTTCCTGCCCGTCACCCCTGGCGGCAGGCACCTGCAGGAAACGCTGCTGGTGCGCTTGAAGCGCCGCCTCGGCATCGACACGCTGGCACCCCTGCACCGGCTGGACCGCGAGACCGCAGGTGTCGTGGTTTTCGCGGTACGACCCGAGACGCGCGGCGCCTACCAGGCCTTGTTCGCGCAGCGGCAGGTGACCAAGCACTACGAAGCCATCGCGCCGTGGCGCCCTGAACTGAGCTTTCCGCTGACGCACCGCAGCCGGCTGGTGCAGGACGATCACTTCCTACGAATGCGCGAAGTGCCGGGCGTGGCGAACGCTGAAACCCTGATCGAGGTGCTGGCGGTGCAAGGCACCGCGGCCCGCTACCGCCTGACGCCGCTGACGGGCCGCACCCACCAGTTGCGCGTGCACTGTGCTGCGCTCGGCATGCCGATCGTCGGAGACAGGATGTACCCGACCTTGCTGCCCGCCGACACCGACGACCACGCCCAGCCTTTGCAGCTGCTGGCCCGCTCGATTGCGCTCGTTGATCCGATCAGCGGGCAGATGCGCCGCTTCGAGAGCGCACAAGCGCTGTCCCTGGCGTGACGCGGCGGATCCGTCAGGCCGCCAGCCGCGCCTCCAGCGCGTCGATGAACGCCTTCGCGACGTCGAACCCGGTCTGCTTCGTGATTTCCTGAAAACCCGTCGGGCTGGTGACGTTGATCTCGGTCACGCAGTCCCCGATCACGTCCAGGCCGACCAGCAGCAGGCCCCGCGCGGCGAGCACCGGGCCGATGGCTTCGGCGATCTCGCGGTCGCGCGGGCTCAGGGGCTGAGCCACCCCTTTGCCACCGACGGCCATGTTGCCGCGAATCTCGCTGCCCTGCGGAATACGCGCCAGCGCGAAGGGGATCGGCTGGCCATCGATCAGCAGAATTCTCTTGTCACCGCGAATGATCTCCGGCAGGTAGCGCTGCACCATCACCGTCTGCTCGCCGTGCCGGTTCAGCGTTTCGATGATGCTGCCGAGGTTGAGGGCATCGGGCCCGACGCGGAAGATGCCCATGCCACCCATGCCGTCGAGCGGTTTCAAGATGATGTCCTGGTGCTCGGCATGAAAGCGGCGGATGTCACTCGCATCGCGGGTGACCAGGGTCGGGCCGATGAACTGCGGGAACTCCAGGATCGCCAGCTTCTCCGGGTGGTCGCGCAGCGCGGACGCGCGGTTGAACACCCTGGCACCCTCGCGCTCGGCCTGGCCGAGCAGATGGGTGGCGTAGAAGTACTCGCTGTCGAACGGGGGATCCTTGCGCATCACGACGGCATCGACCTCCGCCAGCACCATGGGCCACTCGTCGGGTGCCTGCTGTTTGGCGCAGAACCAGCTCGGCCCATCGGGCGTCAGCGTGATCTCGCGCACATAGCCCGTCACGCGACCGCCGCGCTGCCACATCAGATCGCGCGGCTGACAAGCCAGCAGCGTGTGGCCGCGGGCAGCCGCCTCGCGCATCATCACGAAGGTGGTGTCCTTGGCGGTGTTGAAGCCTTCCAGGGGGTCGGCAACGAACAGCAATTTCATCATGGGCACAGCCGACTCAGATCTCGACCTTGGAGCCCAGCTCCACGACGCGGTTGGTGGGCAGTCGCAGGAAATCTGCCGCCGCAGCCGCATTGCGGTGCATGCTGGCGAAGAGCTTCTCGCGCCACATGGCCATGCCATGGCCCAGCGTGGGGATCACGATGTCACGCGACAGGAAGTAACTGGTGTCCATCGGGTCCAGGGCCACGCCGCGCAGCTTCAGCAACTCCAAGGCCTCGGGAACATCGGGGTCGTTCTTGAAACCGAAACTCAACGTCACCTGCCAGCAATCGCGGCCGAGCGGCTCGATCTGGCACCGACGGTCGAAGCTCAGCCAGGGCACCTCGAGGTGGGTGACGGTGACAAACAGGTTGGTCTCGTGCAGCACCTTGTTGTGCTTCAGGTTGTGCAGCAGCGCGTTCGGCGTCAAGCCTTGCTCGCTGACCAGGAACACGGCCGTGCCCGGCACGCGCACAGGGGGGCTGACGAACACCGCATCCAGGAAGCTGTTCAGGTCGATCGCCTCGTCGCGCATGCGATCGTGCATCAGCCGCCGACCCTGCTTCCAGGTCATCATCAGCGTGAACAGCACGCCACCGAGCACCACCGGGAACCAGCCACCGTCGAACAGCTTGACGGCATTGGCCGCGAAGAACAGCACATCGATCACGAAGAAGAAGAACGTGGCAGCGATGCACAGCGACCACGGGTACTTCCAGGCGTAGCGAATGACAAAGAAGGTCATCGTCGTGGTAATGAGCATGTCGATCGTCACCGCGATGCCATAGGCACCGGCGAGCTTGCTGCTGGAGCCGAAGATGATCACGGCCAACACGATGCAGCCGTACAGGCTCCAGTTGACGAAGGGCACATAGATCTGCCCGGTTTCCTTGATGGAGGTGTGGGCAATGCGCAGGCGCGGCAGATAGCCCAGCTGGATGGCCTGCTTGGTAACGGAGAAGGCGGCTGTGATCAGCGCCTGCGAGGCGATCACCGTCGCACAGGTGGCCAGACCGATGAGGGGATACAGCGCCCACTGTGGCGCCATTTCGTAGAACGGGTTGCGCACGTTCTCCGGGTGATCCAGCAGCATCGCCCCTTGGCCAAAGTAGTTGATCACGAGCGCAGGCATCACCAGACCGAACCAGGCCAGGCGGATGGGCCGCTTTCCGAAATGGCCCATGTCGGCATACAGCGCCTCGGCGCCAGTGACGCACAACACGACCGAGCCCAGTGCGATGAAGGCGATCGTCGGTTGCGACGCCATGAACCTCACCGCATGGTGCGGGCTCAACGCCCACAACACATCAGGGTTGTTGACGATATGGACGGCACCCAAAGCCGCCAGCACCACAAACCACAGCACCGTGATCGGCCCGAACAAGCGGCCGACGCTCGCCGTGCCAAAGCGCTGGAAGATGAACAGCACAGTGAGCACGAGCAGCGTCAGCGGAACGACAAATCGATGCAGAGAAGGCGCAGCCACCTCCAGACCCTCGACCGCCGACAGCACCGAGATCGCCGGGGTGATCACGCCATCGCCGAAAAAGATCGCCGTGCCGAAAATGCCGACCAACAGCAGCCGCTGTCGCAGCACGGGCCGGTGCTTCACCGCCTGTGATGCCAGTGCCAGCATGGCAATCAATCCGCCCTCGCCGTTGTTGTCGGCGCGCAGGATCAGCATCACGTACTTGAGCGAGACCACAACGGTCAGCGTCCAGAACACCAGCGACAGCACGCCGTAGATGTTGTCCGGCGTCAGCGGCACATGCCCACGGGCGAATACCTCCTTGAGCGCGTAAAGCGGGCTGGTCCCGATGTCACCGTAGACGACACCGACAGCGCCTAGCGTCAGGGCAGCAAGACTGGAAGCGGGGCGGTGGGGAGTCAAGATGAACCGGCTTCAGATCCGGCAGAGGCGTTTGGAAAACGACAGCGGATTGTGCGCCTCGGGGCGCACCCTCACGCTGTGGCGAAGCCCCGCGCGAGGGCTCAATCAGTCAGGATTGTTGCGGTGCAGCAACGCCCATGCTTGGCGTGACGCTGACCTTACTTCTTGCTTACTCGTAGACCTCGGCTTCCGGGTCGGTCGACTCCAGTTCGTAGCTCGCAGCGACCATGGCCAGGCGCGCAATCACGCCATACATGTAGAAGCGATTGGGCGCACTGGCGCCAGGCTTGACACCCGGGCGCGGCAGGTGGCCCGATTCAGCGAAGGCCAGCGGCACAAAGCTCGCCCCGGGCGAGTTCAGGTTCTCGTCAATGCCGCGTTCTGCGTTGACGCGGTAGAAGCCGCCGACGACATAGCGGTCGATCATGTAGACCACCGGCTCGGCCACTGCGTCGTTGACGCGCTCATACGTCGGCACGCCTTCCTGCAGGATCACCTCGCTGACCTCCTGACCGTCCTTGATCACGCTCATCTTGTTGCGCGAGCGGCGGTTCAGATCGACCAGATCCTTCGGGTCGCGCACGGTCATGATGCCCATGCCATACGTACCGGCATCGGCCTTCACGATGATGAACGGCTTCTCCTGGATGCCGTATTCCTTGTACTTGCGGCGGATCTTGGCGAGCAGCGCCTCGGCGTTGCTCATCAGGCACTCGGCGCCGGTACCGTCGGTGAAATTGACTTCGCCACAACGTGCGAACAGCGGGTTGATCAGCCAGGGGTCCATGCCCAGGAGCTTCGCGAACTTCTTCGCCACCTCCTCGTAGGCCGCGAAATGGTTGGTCTTGCGGCGCACGGCCCAGCCCGCATGCAAGGGGGGCAGCAGGTACTGCTCGTGCAGGTTCTCCAGCACCTTCGGGATACCGGCCGACAGGTCGTTGTTCAGCAGGATCGTGCAGGGATCGAAGTCCTTCAGGCCCAGGCGGCCCCGACTGCGAACCAGCGGCTCCAGCATCAGTGAAGTGCCGTCGGGCAATTCGATCGCGGTCGGGCTCGTGATCGCATCGTCCAGCGTGCCCAGGCGCACGTTCATGCCGGCCATGTGGAAGATTTGCATCAGCCGCTGCACGTTGGCCAGATAGAAGGTGTTCCGCGTGTGCTTCTCTGGAATCAGCAGCAGGTTCTTCGCTTCGGGGCAGATCTTTTCAATCGCCGCCATCGCAGCCTGCACGGCCAACGGCAACATCTCGGCCGTCAGGTTGTTGAAGCCGCCGGGAAAGAGGTTGGTGTCCACCGGCGCCAGCTTGAAGCCCGCATTTCGCACGTCGACCGAGGTGTAGAACGGGGGCGTGTGCTCCATCCATTCGAGGCGGAACCAGCGCTCGATCGCCGGCAGCGATTCCAGAATGCGCTGCTCGAGCTCGTTGGTGGGGCCTGTCAGTGCGGTGATGAGGTGTGGAACCATGGTGCTGCCTGATTGCGATTGGCGACATGCAGAAGCGCATCGCGACAGGTCATTCTAGAAGTGCATCGCAGATGCCGTTTGCATCGCCCAAAAACAAGAGCCGCCTTGCGGCGGCTCTTGAACTCGCATCGGATCGGACCTGAATCAGGCCCGATCCTGTGCAACGAGCTTACTGGTGATAAGCGGTTTCGCCGTGCGACGAAATGTCGAGGCCTTCGCGCTCTTCGTCTTCTGCCACACGCAGACCGATCACCAGGTCGACCACCTTGAACGCGACGATGGAGACCACGCCAGACCACACCACGGTGATCGCCACCGCCTTGGCCTGAATCCAGACCTGAGCCGCGATCGAGTAGTCGGCCGGAGCGACCATCGCCACGGTCACCCAGTCGGCCACATAGCCCGGGCCACCGAGGCTTGGGGCATTGAAGACGCCGGTCAGCAACGCACCGACGATGCCGCCGACGCCGTGAACGCCGAACACATCGAGCGAGTCATCGGCACCGAGGAGCTTCTTCAGACCCGTGACGCCCCACAGGCAGGCGAAGCCAGCCACCGCACCGATCACGAGCGCACCGCCGATGCCCACGTTGCCGCAGGCCGGGGTGATCGCGACCAAGCCCGCAACGGCACCCGACGCAGCACCCAGCATCGAAGCCTTGCCCTTCATCAGCGCTTCACCGACGCACCAAGCCAGCACCGCGATGGCGGTAGCGGCAAAGGTATTGATGAAAGCCAGCGCGGCGAAGCCGTTCGCTTCGAGGGCGGAGCCGGCATTGAAGCCGAACCAGCCCACCCACAGCAGCGAGGCCCCGACCATGGTCAACGTGAGCGAGTGAGGCGTGAACGCTTCCTTGCCGTAGCCCACCCGCTTACCGACCATGTAGGCACCCACCAAACCGGCAACCGCCGCGTTGATGTGCACCACGGTGCCGCCAGCGAAGTCAAGCGCGCCCGATTGCCAGATGAAACCGGCCTTGGAGGTCATCTCCGCCGCCACATCGGCCGACGAGTACGCGTCAGGGCCCATCCAGAACCAGACCATGTGGGCCATCGGCGCGTAGCTGAAGGTGAACCAGATCGCCATGAACGCCAGCACGGCGGAAAACTTCATCCGCTCGGCAAACGCACCCACGATCAGCGCACAGGTAATGGCTGCAAAGGAAGCCTGGAAGGCGGCAAAGACGACCTCAGGGATGTAGACACCTTTGCTGAAGGTGGCCGCATTGGCGAACGTGCCCGCCGCGTTGTCCCAGACGCCCTTCATCATCAGACGATCCAGGCCACCAAAGAAGGCATTGCCCTCGGTAAATGCCAGGCTGTAGCCGTACACGAACCACAGCACGGCGATCATCGAGAACGTCACCATCACCTGCATCAGCACCGACAGCATGTTCTTGCTGCGGACGAGGCCACCGTAGAAGAGCGCGAGCCCCGGGATGGCCATCATGATGACGATGATGGTGGCGACCATCATCCATGCAGTGTCGCCCTTGTTGGGCACGGGCGCCGCAGCGGGAGGAGCCTCGGTTGCAGCGGCCTCAGTGGCAGCGGCAGCCTCGACTGGCGGTGCGGCCATCGGCTCAGCCGCAGCCTCGGGTGCAGCGACCGCCGCAACCGGTGCCGCCTCTGGCGCAGAGGCCGCTGCATCCTCGGCGAACGATGTCGCGGAGTAGCCCAGGACCGCGAGGCCCAAGGCAAGGGAAGCAATCAGTTTTTTCATGGGAAGAGTTCTTTCTCGGTTGGGCTTCAGAGCGCGTCTTTACCCGTCTCGCCAGTGCGGATGCGAACCACCTGCTCCAGCGACGACACAAAAATCTTTCCGTCACCGATCTTTCCGGTGCGAGCCGCGTTCTCGATGGCTTCGATGACGCGGTCGACGATCGCGTCATCGACCGCCGCTTCGATCTTCACCTTCGGCAGGAAATCGACCACGTACTCCGCACCGCGGTACAGCTCGGTGTGGCCTTTCTGACGGCCAAAGCCCTTCACCTCCGTCACCGTGACGCCCTGAACGCCGATGGCGCTGAGGGCTTCACGGACTTCATCAAGCTTGAAAGGCTTGACGATGGCAGTCACCATCTTCATGGCGTTCTCCTTAAAAAGATTGAGCGATCAGAACGTCTTCGAGAGCGAAACGACGCCGGTGCCATTGCTGATGTTGCGGGTCACGCCAGCCAGGCTGCGGTTGGTGTCGATGTAGCTCACAGCTGCCACGAAGCCATTGCTGAAGCCGTAGGTGAAGCCAATCTTCCAGTCGATGATGTCGTTCTCAATGGCGGTCTTGCCAATCTCGGTGACCTTGGCAGATCCTTTGAGCTTTTGGAATCCGACGTGGGCGTTCACGCCGAAGCCGCTGCCCAGGTCGTAGGCGCCAGACAAATCGATGTAGTAAGAGCCGCCAGCGTTGCCGCCACCGGGAAAGATCTGCTCAGCGTTGAAGAAGTCGCTCAGCGGGTAATAGAACTTGGCGCTGACCGGGCCATAGCTGCCGCCGACGTACAGCTCGGTGTTCTTGACCTTCGTTTGACCGGCACGACCGCTGCCAGGGTAGTAGTAATAGATCGCGCCAAGGTCGTAGCCGAAATCAGCCAGCGTGCCCTTGTAGCCACCGTAGAAGTCCATCTCGATGTTGGCGCCCTGGAAGAAGTCAGAGTCGATGTTCGAGTTCCAGTTGCCGATGTAGAAACCCGAGCTGTGAGCCACATCGAAGCCGCCGGAGATGGCTGGCTGCTTGTTCGTCTGCGAGATGCCGCGGAAGCGGTAGTCGGACGCCAATGACAAGTTGCCCGTGACGGTCCAGTCAGGCGCAGGAGCGGCCGCTGCAGGGGCTGCGCTTTGGGCGTGGGCCAGGGTGGACACCTAAGCGATCAGTGCGGAAGCCAGTGCGATGTAAGTTTTGTTCATGTTTGATGTTTGAGAGTGGAGGGGAGCCGTGCGAACAAGCTTTCTGCAGAAACCGTGCCCGCGCTCGCCACGCCCAAAGCCGCCCGCGACACCCCGACCTCCGGTGTCTCGGCGCCCCGTTTACGGGCAATTGCACGCTGAGCGCACTTGTTTGGTGCCGTTTGGCGTTGCCCACTTCCGGGGGAATTCAACATCCGGACGACCTGCCACCATGCCGTCATGGCCCTCGCTCTTGTCCACAGCCGCGCCCTCGACGGACTGAATGCACCCCCCGTCACTGTCGAAGTCCACCTGGCCAACGGCCTGCCCAGCTTCACGCTGGTGGGCCTGGCCGATACCGAGGTCAAAGAAGCTCGCGAGCGGGTACGCGCGGCCTTGCAAAACAGTGAACTGGAGTTCCCGCACAACAAGCGCATCACGGTGAACCTAGCGCCGGCCGATCTGCCCAAGGAGTCGGGACGCTTCGACTTGCCGATCGCGCTGGGCATCCTCGCAGCCAGTGGGCAAATTGACGCCAATCTCCTGGGTCAGGCCGAGTACGCGGGTGAGTTGTCCCTGGCCGGTGACTTGCGGCCGGTTCGCGGCGCGATTGCGATGGCTTTGGCATTGCGGCGCGTCGGCTCACTGCGATCCCTGGTGTTGCCCCAGGCCAGCGCCCAGGAGGCATCGCTCGTTCCGGGCTTGCGCGTGCACAGCGCAGGGCATCTGCTCGACGTGGTGCGCTCACTGCTGCCGACCGAAGCGGACGGCGCCGTCTCTCTCCCGCTGGCTGAAGCACCCTCCTTCACCACAGCGCCGACACCCCGCATCGCAATCGACCTGCGCGATGTGAAGGGACAAGCAGCCGCCAAACGGGCCCTCGAAGTGGCCGCCGCCGGCGGCCACAGCGTCCTGATGAGCGGGCCGCCCGGCACCGGCAAGTCGATGCTCGCCCAGTGCTTCGCCGGCATGCTGCCCAGCTTGTCAGAGGCCCAGGCCCTGGAATCGGCTGCGGTGATCAGCCTGAACGGTCGTCCCTTCGATGCCACTCAATGGGCGCAGCGGCCCTATCGCAGTCCACACCACACGGCCTCCTCGGTGGCGTTGGTCGGTGGCGGCTCGCCGCCGCGGCCGGGTGAGATTTCATTGGCTCACGAGGGCGTGCTGTTCCTGGACGAACTGCCCGAGTTCCCGAGGATGGCACTGGAAGCGCTGCGCGAACCGCTCGAAACCGGCCGCATCATCATTTCTCGCGCAGCACGCCAAGCTGAGTTTCCCGCCCGCTTTCAGTTGCTCGCTGCCATGAATCCCTGTCCCTGCGGTCACCATGGCAGCACCCTGAAACCCTGTTGCTGCGCACCGGACACGGTGAGCCGTTACCAGGCGCGCATCAGCGGTCCCCTGCTCGACCGCATCGATCTGCAAGTCGAGGTGCCGGCGATGTCAGCCGAGGCGCTGATGCAGGCCCCCGACGGTGAGTCCTCCGCCACCGTCGCCACCCGGGTGGCCATCGCTCAACAACGCCAGCAGCAGCGTCAGGGCTGCTTGAATGCCGCGCTGTCCGGCAACGCGCTGGAAGAACACTGCGCGCTGGACGAGCCCGCGTCACGATTTCTGGCGGCTGCCGCATCGCGCCTGGCCTGGTCTGCTCGCAGCCACCACCGGGTGCTGCGCATGGCGCGCACTGTCGCCGACCTGGCCAGCAGCGCCTCGATCCACAGCGCGCACCTGGCCGAAGCCATCCAGTACCGGCGGGTGCTCTCCGCACGCTGAGTGCACCGCAGCACCCGGCAACCGCTCGCTACAGCAGGGCTGCCAGCGAGCGGCGCACCTGCGCTGCGTCCTGTTGGGTGCGACGAGCCCAGTCCTCGATCTGGTCTTCACCGATCTTGCCGACGTTGAAGTAGGCCGCGTCGGGGTGGGCGATGTAGAAGCCACTCACACTTGCTGCTGGCGTCATCGCCCAGCTTTCCGTCAACGACATGCCAATCTCGGCACCTTGCAGCGCTTCGAACATCGCGGCCTTCACCGTGTGGTCCGGGCACGCCGGGTAGCCGGGCGCCGGGCGGATGCCACGGTACTTTTCTGCGATCAGATCGGTGGCACTGAGGCCTTCATCGGTCGAGTAACCCCAGAACTCGGTGCGCACGCGCTGGTGCATGCGCTCGGCAAAGGCTTCAGCCAGCCGATCGGCCAGGGCCTTGAGCATGATGGCGCTGTAGTCGTCGTGGTCGTCGAGGAACTGCTTTTCCTTCTTCTCGCTCCCGATCCCGGCCGTCACCGCGAACAGGCCGATGTGGTCCGCCACGCCCGAACCTTTCGGGGCGATGTAGTCGGCCAGGCAGCGATTCGGTCTCATCACGCCATCGACCACCGGCCGCACCGTCTGCATCCGCAGGCCACGCCAGGTGAACAGCACTTCACGGCGGCTGTCGTCGGTATAGATCTCGATGTCGTCATCACCCACGGTGTTGGCGGGATACAGCCCGATCACGCCGTTGGCGGTGAGCCAGCGGCCGTCGATCAGGCGCTTGAGCATGCGCTGGCCGTCGCTCAACACCCGGCGCGCGGACTCGCCCACGATGTCGTCGGTCAGGATCGCGGGGTAGGCGCCAGCCAAATCCCAGGTCTGGAAAAACGGCGCCCAGTCGATGAAGTTCGCCAACTCGGCCAAGTCGTAGTTGCGGAACACGCGGCGGCCGGTGAACTTCGGCTTCGGCGCGGCGTAGTTCGCCCAGTCGATGGCGGTCTTGTTGGCGCGCGCCTCGGCCAGCGTCACCAGTGGCGTGGCCTTCTTGTTGGCGTGTTGCTCGCGCACCTTGTCGTAGTCGGACTTCAGCTCAGCGATGTAAGCGGTTGCTTTTTCGTCGGACAGCAGGTCGCTGCACACGCTGACGCTGCGGCTGGCATCGGGCACATAGACCACCGGGCCCTCGTAGTGCGGCGAGATCTTCACCGCGGTGTGCACACGTGAACAGGTGGCGCCGCCGATCAGCAGCGGGATCTTCTTGATGCGGAAGTAGTCGTCGCGCTGCATCTCACCGGCCACGTACTGCATTTCTTCCAGGCTCGGCGTGATCAGGCCAGACAGGCCGATGATGTCGGCGCCTTCGATCTTGGCGCGCGCCAGGATCTCGTGACACGGCACCATCACGCCCATGTTCACGACCTCGAAGTTATTGCATTGCAGGACCACCGTGACGATGTTCTTGCCAATGTCGTGCACATCGCCCTTGACGGTGGCAATCACGATCTTGCCCTTGGCTTTGGCCTCGCCACCGGCCTCCACCATCGCGAGCTTCTCGGCCTCGATGTAGGGCAGCAGGTGCGCCACCGCCTGCTTCATCACGCGAGCGCTCTTGACCACCTGCGGCAGGAACATCTTGCCCTGGCCGAACAGATCGCCCACCACGTTCATGCCCGCCATCAGCGGGCCCTCGATCACATGCAGCGGGCGGCCGCCATCGGCCAGGATGCGCTGGTAGACCTCTTCGGTGTCCTCGGCGATGAAGTCGTTGATGCCGTGCACCAGTGCATGGCTCAAGCGTTCATCGACAGGTTTGGCGCGCCAGGCGAACTTGGCGGAGTCGTCCTTCGCCGCGCCCTTGGCCGACTCGGCCACCTCGATGAGGCGCTCGCCCGCATCGGACCGCCGGTTCAGCACCACATCCTCGACCCGCTCACGCAGCACCGGCTCGAGATCGTCGTAGACACCCACCATGCCGGCGTTGACGATGCCCATGTCCATGCCGGCCTGGATCGCGTGGTACAGGAACACGGTGTGTATGGCTTCGCGCACCGGCTCGTTGCCGCGGAAGCTGAAGCTGACGTTGCTCACGCCGCCGCTGACCTTGGCGCCCGGCAGGTTCTGCTTGATCCAGCGCGTCGCGTTGATGAAGTCGACCGCGTAGTTGTCGTGCTCTTCGATGCCTGTCGCGATCGCGAAGATGTTCGGGTCGAAGATGATGTCTTCGGGCGGGAAACCGACCTCGTCGACCAGGATGCGGTAGGCGCGCTCGCAGATCTGGATCTTGCGCTCGTAAGTGTCGGCCTGGCCCTTCTCGTCGAAGGCCATCACCACCGCGGCAGCGCCGTAGCGGCGCACCAACATCGCCTGGTGCTTGAACTGCTCGATGCCCTCTTTCAGCGAGATCGAATTGACGATGCCCTTGCCCTGAATGCACTTCAGGCCGGCCTCGATCACGCTCCACTTCGAGCTGTCGATCATGATCGGCACACGGGCGATCTCGGGCTCGCTGGCGATCAGGTTCAGAAAGCGCACCATCGCTGCCTGACTGTCGAGCATCGCCTCGTCCATGTTGACGTCGATGATCTGCGCACCGTTCTCGACCTGCTGGCGAGCGACGGCCAAGGCCTTCTCAAATTCGCCATTCAGGATCATCCGGGCAAAGGCCTTCGAGCCCGTGACATTGGTGCGCTCGCCGATGTTGACGAACAGCGAGGCTACGCCGATCAACACCGGTTCAAGCCCGGAGAGCTTCATCGGAGGGACAGCTGCCGGATTGGCGCCGCTGGACAGAGAGGAATCGGTCATGGAGGCATCACTTGCTGGCCGCGCGATCACCACGGCCCGTGGGTCGGGTGAGCGCGGTTGACGACTGCCCTGCCCAAGCCTGGAAGCCGAAACGCCGTGTGACGGCGGGGCTCTCGCAGCGCTCCTTGAGCACTGCATATTCTAGGCGTCGCGTCAGCCATGAAAAAAGGCCGACGCGTTGACGTCGGCCTTTTCATTGACGGCGTTCGGACGCCGACTTCACGCCATCGCAGGCGCGATCACTTCAGGTGCGCGCTGACCAGCTTGGTCATTTCGAACATCGTGACCTGAGGCTTCTTGAAGATTTCCTTCAGCTTCGCATCGGCGTTGATGTTCGTCTTCTTGGTCGCGTCTTGCAGCTTGTGGGCCTTGATGTACTCCCACAGCTTCTTCGTCACCTCGGTGCGGGGCACCGGTGTCGCGCCGATGATCGCTGCCAGTTGCGGGCTCGGCGTCACCGCCTTCATGAACGCCGCATTCGGTGAGCGCTTCGCGGCTGGCGCAGCGGCCTTCTTGGCCGCAGGCTTGGCCACCGCATTCTTCACGGCTGCGGCCTTCTTTGCGGGTGCCGCTTTCTTGGCCGGAGCCTTCTTCGCAGTTGCCATGTCTGTTCTCTCCATCAAGTAAGGGGTTGATGTGCCGGGCTGGCGGAGAGCCGCGTGAGCCCTCGTCGTCACAGCCTTCGTGCGCCGCCGATGGTACTGCTTGCCCCGTGCGTTGAGAAGCCAGTTTCCTAGGAGAAACACGCATTCTTGCGCCCAGCACACCGGAATGTCGTGTCTGCGTCACGCAGAAGCGTCGCTTCGACCGGCCTCACCGACTCGCGGCGCCGTGCGCACGCTCCACACCATCGTGATCGCGAGCACGCCCACGACGACACCGAGCGAGACCAGTACCGGAATCTTGTAGACGTCGATCAGCAGCATCTTGGTGCCGATGAAGACCAGGATCACGGCGAGGCCGTAGCTCAGCAGGTGGAACTTCGCAGCGACTGCGGCCAGCAGGAAGAACATGGCGCGCAGGCCGAGGATCGCGAAGATGTTCGAGGTGAGCACGATGAACGGATCGTCGGTGATGGCAAAGATGGCCGGGATCGAGTCGACCGCGAAGATCACATCGGTGATGCCCACGAGCGCCACCACCATGAGCAGCGGCGTGGCGATGCGCTTGCCGTTCTCGACGGTGAAGAACTTCTCGCCGTCGAAGTTTTTCGACACCGGCATCATGCGGCGCATCAGCTTCAGCGCCGGGTTGTCGTCGAGCGACTGTTCCTTACCGGCCGCCCACCACATCTTGATGCCGGTGAGCAACAAGAACGCGCCGAACACGTACAGTACCCAATGGAACTGCGCGATCAACCAGCTGCCCACCAGGATCATCACGGTTCGCAGCACGATCGCCCCGACGATGCCCAGCATCAGCACTCGCTTCTGGTACGCCGGCGGCACCGCGAAGTAGGTGAAGATCATCAGGAAGATGAAGATGTTGTCGACGGCGAGCGACTTCTCGATCAGGTAACCCGTCAGGAACTCCATCGCCCGCGTGTCGGCCTGTGCCACCACGGCAGGGTCGGGGCTTTGCGTCAGCGCCCACCAGAACAAGGCGTTGAAGGCCAAGCTCAGCGCGACCCACAGCAGCGACCACCGGACCGCCTCCTTGACGGAGACCTCGTGGGCGCCTTGCTTCTTCAGTACGACGAAATCAATGAACAGCGCCGCCAGAACCGACAGCACAAAGAAACCCCACAGCCAAACGGGCGCGATAGAACTCATGAAAACTCCCGGACAGGTTGATTGAACCGACCCGGTCGGAGGTGTCGCACCGATGGCTGCAAGTACAGCACCACCGCGCTCTCACGAACGACCGGGTGCCAAAGAGTCTTGCGGGTGAGGACCGGCCACGTGGTGGCGGATCTGACTGCGGGCCCGAGCCGACGACATTGACGCCACCGGCCGTATTGACGGGCTGCCGCGACGGCGGGGCGCCGTTCGCTACTCCCCCTTCAGCAAGGCACGATTGTGCCGTGGTTTCAGCCCGCGTTCGGCGCCGATGCATCGCTTTCTTCGCCGATCGCAGGTTATTCTCGAGCCATGAAGATCATTGTCCGTTGGCTGTTGCTGGCCGCTGCGCTGCTGTTGGTGGCTTACTTGTATCCCGGCGTCACCGTCAACAGTTTCAGCTCGGCCATGGTCGCCGCGCTGGTACTGGGACTGTTCAACACCCTGCTGCGGCCGGTGCTGGTGTTGCTGACCCTGCCCGTCACGCTGATCACGCTCGGGCTGTTCCTGTTCGTGATCAATGCGTTGATGTTCTATTTCGCGGCGAACGTCCTGTCGGGTTTCAACGTCGCCGGCTTCACGGCAGCGCTCATCGGATCACTGATTTACAGCCTGTGCGGCATGGTGATCGACGTGGCGATGGAGCGGATCTTCCCGTCGAAATGACAACCAGCGGGCGCTGCCCGCTTCATTGGTAGCCGAGCTGCTCTGTCAGCAGTTGCTTGCGCCGCGCTTCAATCACGCGCAGTCGCGAATCGATGACCGATGACTCGACGAAGTCGGCCATGGCCGGGTTGCTGCGTGCGAGGTTCTGGCCCGCACGCAGCCGGTCGATGGCGCCGCGCAGGTCGCCCCTGGCGTAGTGCGATTCCGCCTCGGCACGCAGAGACCGCAAGCCCCAGCCGAACTGCGCTGACACCCGGCCCAACATGGCCCACGCCTCCGAATCGGAGGGGTAGCGCGCGACCCAGGTCTGCAATTGTTCAGAGATGTTCCGCAGCGATTCGTCATCCTTGCTGGTGTTCAGTGCGAGCGCGGTCTGCGCCGCCAACAGCAAGACCGGCCGCGACATGATCACAGCCGAGGCCGCCTGCGAGCCCGCCGAGGGTGGCGTCAACCGAGCCAAGGTCGCCTGAGCGCGCAGGGCATCGCCGCGCTGCAATTGCGATTCAGCGGCGAGCAGAAGCACCGCTCGCACCGCCCGCCGATCGGCTGGTAGTTTGGCATCGGAGTCCGGCGGGGCCTTGGGCGCAGCGCTGCCGAGTGCGAGGTCCAGCGCCTTCTTGATCGACGCGTCAGCCTGCGACCAATCGCGCAACAGGCTGGACGCCAACGCTGACGAGTACGCATCGGCAAACTGATCGGTGCGTGTGGCATCGGCAGACGGGCTCTGGCCTCCCAGTCGCTGCCAGCGCTGAAGCGCCTCGACACGTGCGTCCATCAGCACGCGGGCACGCGCCTGCGCAGCGGTGTGCTCGAGAGGCGTCGCGATCGATCCCGACACTGCAGCCGGCGGGACCGGCGCACTTGCGGTTTCGCCGGCCTCCAGCCGCGCTCGCGCCTCGCCGATGCGCGCGGTGGTCAGCGGGTGACTGCGCAGATAGGGGAAGTTGCCGCTGTCGTTCAGGCGCGAGGCCTTTTGCAGACGTTCGAACATCGAGGCCATGCCCGAGGGATCGAAGCCTGCACTGGCCATGACCGACGCCCCGATGCGATCGGCCTCGCGCTCCATGTCACGCGAGAAGTTCAATTGACCCTGGATGCCGACGGCCTGTCCGCTGGTGATCAGCGCACCTGCGGCGTCGCCGCCACCGGACTGCGTCGCAGCGATCACGCCGAGGATGGTGGTGGCGATGCCGATCAGCGATTGCTGCCGGCTGTTGGCGAAGCCGCGGGCGATGTGACGCTGGTTGATGTGCGTCATCTCATGCGCGAGCACCGAGGCCAGCTCATCGCGGGTCTGCGTGATCGCCATCAAGCCGAGGTGCACGCCCATGTAGCCGCCGGGCAGCGCAAACGCGTTGACGCTGGGGTCCTTGACCAGGAACGGCTGATAGGGGAAGCGCTCGCTCAGGTCCTCGCCGAGGTCACCACGAACCCTGGCCGCAGCCAGCAAGGGCTGCCACAGCGATTGCAGATATTCCAGCAGGATGGGATCGTCGAGGTAGTCGGGATCGCGGCGGATGTCGCGCATGATCGCGTCGCCCAATTGCCGCTCGGTCGCCAGACCGAAGTCCTCGGAAACACTGTCGCCAAGTGTCGGGAGGTTGTTCTGAGCCTGGACGCCGGGTGCCAGCATGCACGCCATCACGGCGACGCTGACAAGCCCAAGCCCAGCCCGAAGCGGCAGGCGCCGAACGATTCGGGGCGAACGGGGCAGTTTGAGGATCAAGAAGGCTTTCGCAACGATGAAGGGTCAGAGTGTCCGTCGTCGCAACGGTTCCATTCGGCGACCGACCCATGTTCAGCGTCACTATGATGCCAACTCGACATTGCTGCTTTGTTGCTCACCATGACCCCATCTGCCGAAGGCACGGACAGCGCCAGCACCTCTGGCGAGCCCTCGGTGGTCGCCGCCACATCAGCGGGCTCGCCGCTCACGCATTTCGATGCCACGGGTCAGGCGCACATGGTCGATGTGTCGGCGAAAGCCGAAACCCACCGTGTTGCGCGGGCCACGGGCGAGATCCGCATGCTGCCCACCACGCTGGCGCTGATCGAGGACGGCGCGGCGAAGAAAGGTGATGTGCTGGGCGTGGCACGCATTGCCGCCATCCAGGCCGCCAAACGCACTGCCGATCTGATTCCGCTGTGCCACCCGTTGCCGATCACACGTGTGGCCATCGACTTCGACATCGACCGCGCGACCAGCGTCATCCGGTGCACCGCCCAGGTTGAAACGCGGGGTCGCACGGGCGTCGAAATGGAGGCGTTGACGGCGGTGCAGATCGGGCTGCTCACCATTTACGACATGTGCAAGGCCGCCGACCGCGGCATGGTGATGGGCGGGATTCGGGTGCTTGAGAAGCATGGCGGGAAATCCGGCGACTGGGTCAGCCCCGAGGGCCCTCGCTGAGGTTCAGGCCGCACGGTTCGATGCTCACCTGAAGTCTCGGTAGTCCATCGGGCGCGACGGCGCCACGCACTGAAACGGCAGCTCGACGCCCGGATCGGGCTCAGCCTCGCACGGCGCAAAGAACCCTTTCGACCCCGCATTTCGGAATTCGCGCAGGCGCGCGGCAATGTGTCGCGCACGCTCGATGTCGCCAGACTCGGCCAGTGCATTCGCCCAGGCCACCATCAGTCGCGTATCGAGCAGAAAGTGCTTCGCGCCGTGCACCGCGCTCAGCACCTCGGCAGGCGACTGGCTGGTGGTGGCCGCTGCATAGTCGGCGTGGTGTGAAAACAGCCAGCTGCGGCGCCCTTCCGCGATGCGGTCGGCCAGCGGCGGGGCATCGTCGGCCGGCTCGAAGATCGCCACCACCGGCAGGTAGTCCATCACCGATGCCAGGCCGCCGGCCATCAGCATCAGTGCAGCCGTCAGCCAGGCCGCACCTCGGGCAGAGAAGCCCTGCTGAACAGGCTGCGCCCTCTGGGTGATCGCGCGCGACGCTGGGCCCCGCAGACCGTGGCCCAGACCGTCGGCACCCAGACACAGCCCGAGGGCGAAAGCCGCCGGCAGCAGGAAATAGGCGTACCACAGCGGGTACTCGAGCAGGCTGTGGCAAGCCACCAGCAGCACCATCATCCATGCCGCGCGCAGCAGCAGCGCGCGTTCGCGGTTTGGCGTCGCCATGGCGCTCTGGCAGCTGGCGCGCCAGCCGCGCCACAGGGCCCAGCTCATCAGCGCCGTGACCAGCAGGGCAAGTGGCACGCCCAGCTCAACCGCCCATTGCAACAGCAGGTTGTGGGTGTGGTCGAAGAACGCGCCGGGCCGATGCGGGAACGGCGTCAGCGACCAGGCCAGATTGAACTCACCCCAACCCACGCCAAACCAGGGATGCCGCTCGATCAGGCTCAGGGTGTCAGACCAGATACCAAAGCGCGAGCTGGAAATGTCGGTCTCGCTGCGCAGCCGTGCGGCGCCGCCGAAGACATGGCCGGTGAGATCGGCCCAGGTCGCGAGGCCGCTCCAGCACAGCGTGTAAATCAGCGGCGACACGCACAGCACCCACCGCGATCGCCGCGACAGCGTGCCATCGAGCGCGCCCCACACCGCCAGCATCAGCACGCCCAACATGCCCGTGCGCGAGCCACTGAGCACCAGGCCGAAGATGCAGGCGACCATCAGCACCAGCAAGGCGATGCGCCCCATTCGGCCGCGACGATCGTCCCGTGATTCGAAAAGCCACAGCGCGGCGACCAGCGACCACAGCAGCAGGCTGCTCAGGTGGTTGGGCTGGCGCAGATTGCCCGACGCACGCCCCTCCAGCGAGGTGCTCGCAATCCACTGGCCGTCGGCCCAAGCGGGTGCAAACACCTGCACCATGCCGACGGCCACGCTGAGCACACCAGCCACCACCAACGCGATGCACAGGGCGCGGAAGGCGGCTTGGCCGTGGCCCGATGACATCATTGCCGCACCCACCACCGCCACCAGGGCGGCAGCGGCCAACAAACCCATGGCTGACGAAGCCATGGAAAGCGGTAGGCCATGGCGCGCCCAGGACACGGCGCATGCAGTGATCAACAGCGCCAGAGTCAGCAGCAAGGCACTCAACCCGCCATTTGCACGCTGTGCCGGTGCGCCGGCGGGCGCTCGCCTCATCTGAAGCGCCAACACCGCGCAAAACACGCCCCAGCCCGATACCGCCGCCGCCTGATTCAGAAAAGTCGCCGATGGCGGGAGGTTGATGGCCAGCAAGACGGCAGGCACCACCGCCAGCAGGGCAGCCAGCAACGGGAAGATCCCGTCACTGCGGCGCGGCGCACAGCCCGACGTCACCAGGCCAGCGGTCAAAAGAAGCCCTCAACCGGCAGATACCCCACCACCTTGGCGCCCGGCTCGGCAATCACCGACACCCAGCTTTCGCGACGCGACATCAGCGGCAGGAAGCTAAGGTCCTGCACCGGCTGGCCCGCCTCCTTCGCGATGCGTGCCACTTCGCCAGCTACCTGCGGATACTTCGCCAGCAGCAGCGGCAGGGGCCTCGCGGCCCGCCATGCCGCGTCTGCCAGTGGGGCGTACTCGCGCCAGTACTTCGGTCGCATCGACAGATCGAAGCCCGCCAAGCCCAGCTCCAGTGCTTTTATCTGCTCGGCCGGGTCAGTCGGCTTGATGGCTGCAATCTGCCTCGGCCCCGTCCAGGGCAGTGTCTGCAACCCAGGTGGCGCCTCGGCCAGCGACGCTGTCTCGATGTCGGCTGCCGTCACGACCCGAAAGCGATCGATCTCGAACGCCAGCGCCACCGGCCGCGCCATCGCCATCGTGTACAGCCCATAGCCAAATGCTGCCAGCTGCAGAACCACGATCACCGCCAGGTCGCGCGTCAGCTCGGCCCACCTCTCTTGCCCGGGCTCGCTACGACCGCCGTCAGCGCCGGCCCCATCACCACGTCGACGGAAACGATCAGAAGGAACAGGCCTGTGCCCCCGGCCAGCGTCGAATACGGCGACGGGTACCAGACCAGAAATACAAGCGCTGCCGCAAGCGCGGCGATAAACGCCCTGTGGTTCAGCGACATCGATGAGCAAATTCGAATTCCTAGAGTGCACTGACGAGAGCTTACTTTGGTTCGATGGATTGGAGCGGCCGCATTTCCTGCAGATACCATCGCGGCATGCTGCCTGCAGTCTCGCCCCGCAACGTTGCTGTCGTGCACGAATGGCTGGTCGACTACGCGGGCTCGGAGCGGGTGCTGGAGCAAATCCTTTCGATCTATCCAGACGCGACGCTTTACCTGCTGATCGACCGGATGGAGCCTGCCCTACGAGCGCGCTTCAGGAGCCAGTGCACCGTCACCTCGTTTCTTGATCGTTGGCCGTGCATCGAGCGCTACTTCACCCAATGCCTGCCGTTGATGCCCTTTGCAATGCAGCAATTCGACCTCAGCGGTCACGACCTGATCATTTCCAGCAGCCACTGCGTGGCCAAGGGAGTGATCGTTCCCCCCGATGCGCTGCATCTCTGCTACTGCCATTCGCCGATGCGCTACGTTTGGGATATGCAGGCAACTTACCTTGCACAGGAAGGGCTTGACCGCGGCGTGATGGGCTGGCTCGCGCGGCACTTCTTTCATCGCTTGAGGGTTTGGGACGCCGCCAGCCACCATGGGGTGGATCATTTCGCAGCCAACTCCGACTTCGTACGGCGCCGCATCCTCAAGTGCTATCGGCGAGCGGCGAATGTCATCCACCCGCCGGTGGCGGTGGATGTCGAGCCGCTCGCAACCGTTGCGCGCGATCCCCGGCACTGCGTCACCCTCGGCCGCTTGCTGGGCTACAAGAACGTCGCACTGATGATCGAAGCATTCCGGCTGCTGCCCGACTGGAAGCTCACTGTCGCCGGTGACGGCCCCCAGCGGAATGCACTTCAGACGAGGGCACCATCCAACGTGCAGTTTCTGGGCGCCGTGTCAGAAGCAGACAAGCAGCGTCTGCTGCAGTTAGCCAGCATGTTCGTCTTCGCTGCGGTCGAGGACTTCGGAATTGCCCCGGCCGAATCCCTCGCCGCTGGTACGCCTGTGGTGGCGTTGGCCCGTGGCGGTGTGCTGGACTATCTGCGTCACGGCGACAACGCGTGGCTCTTCGATGAGCCGACGCCCGAAGCGCTGGCCCAGGCCATCCGATCGGCGTCTGACAATTGGCCAGATGATGTCGCGGACCGCTGCAGACGCAGTGTTGCAGGGCTCTCAGAAGCATGCTTTCGAACCAGCTTTTCAACCTGGGTCGCCGAGAAATGGGCTGAGTGGCAACGCGCGCCCAACCCACTGCCTTGATGCGGTGGGCGGTCGCACCGTAAGCCATGCACGTGCTCATCGTCAGCGAAATGTCGCCCCCGTACGCCATGGGCGGTGGCGAGAAGCGGTATGCGATTCTGGCGAGGGAGTTGGTCGCGAAGGGGCATCAGGTCACCTGGCTGTCCATGCGCCAGAAAGACAGTGCCGACGCTGAAGAATTTGACGGCGCGCGCCACCTGCATGCGGGCCCCCGGATCATGCAACCCCCGCTGCGATCGTTCGGTGCCAAGCTGCGATTCATGCTCAGTGTCATCGTGCATCTGGCGCGTCATCGGCCCGATGTGGTCGACTGCCAGACTTACGCGCCGCTGCCGGCGGCATGGCTCATCTGCAAGCTCAGGGGCATTCCGTTGGTCGCCACCATTCACGACACATCGACGGCGTACTCGAGCAAACCAGCTGCCGATCAATGGATGTCGGCATGGGATGGTTGGCTTGCCGGTTTCGTCGAGCGCCGTCTTTACCGCCTGAGTTACAGCCGCGTTCTGACGGTGAGCGATGCCGTGAAGAGCGCGCTTGTGCAGCGCATGGGCCTGGCGCCATCCTCGATTTCAGTCGTGCCGAATGGAATCGACATCAAGGCCATCGATGCCATCGCGCCGCACCCCAGCACGACTGATCTGATCTTTGTCGGGCGCATGGTTCCGCACAAGCACCCCGAAGTCTTTCTTGAAGTCGCTGCTTTACTCAGTGCCGCACGCAAGAGCCGAGGACTCCAGCCGCTGAAGCTGCGGATGATCGGCGGCGGACCTGTTGCGGACGCGATTCGGGCGCAGGCCGAAGCCGTTGGCGTGTCACATCAACTCGAGTGGCTTGGTGAACTGGAAAGCCACGCCGATGTGATTGCACATATCAAGGCGGCAAAGGTGCTGGTGCTGCCGTCGACCCGAGAGGGTTTCGGGCTTGTTCTTGCGGAGGCCATGGCGTGCTGCACGGCCTTTGCCGCATACGGCATCGCGCCAGTCGCCGAAACAGTCGGGCCTGTACTGGCCGACTGTTTGGCAGCGCCCGCGGATCTGCGTCACTTGGCCAGCGTCGTGGCACTTCTCATTGACAACGAGGACTTGCGCTCGCAGCGAGTTACCTTGGGGAATATCCGGGTGCGCGAACAGTTTGGTGCCGACAACTTTGCGCGCGCGACCGTGGGCGTTTACCAACTCGCCATCGGCGTTGGCGGCACGGCTTGATGCCTTGTTGGGTTGATCGCGCTCAACGGTTACGCGCTGGCGATCCAGAAACCGCGGCACCAGCTTCACGATCGCTGCAGCGCTGCACCTGAGTCGATCCCCGCAAACTGCATCGACTCCGCTCACGTATCAGCGGGACGGGAAGCTGGCTTTGGATAAAAGTCACGTACCCGTCGGAGCCCATAGCGATATCCAGAGTATCGAATCAGGTGAAGCCACAGCATCCCATGCAAAAGCAGCAGGACGCGTTTGTCCTTCACGTGCTGCTGGGCAAAGCCGGCACGCACGATGTCGTAGTGCAGGAGACGACGCCCCGTCCCGGAACCCATCGAGATCGAGCCCGGATGTGACCGAAACAGCGCCAAGGGTTGCTTGACGAAGGCGAACTTTGGGTAGACCTTGGCTGTCAGCAAGAACAACAGCAAATCGTTACCTATCGCGTGCATGCTGAAGTCGCTGCCGATCGCGTTGGGAATGTCCAACCACAGGTTGCGCAACAGGTCGCTGGTTCGGAACAACGCGCATCCGGGAGAGCACGGGAAAGGCCCATTCAGCAAGGCACCCCGTACGAAGGTGCTTGTTGGATGGATGCCTGCACTCAGGGAGTCAAAGTCGACGGGAGCGTCTTGCGGCATTGCTCCGTGCTCAAAGACGCGAGCCGCGGAGTAGGCGAAACCGACGTCCGCTGACTTCAAGTAAGGTACGCAGGCACTCAGAAACTCAGGCTCGATCAAATCGTCTGACCACAAGATCTTGGAGTACACCCCCTGAGCACGTTGGGCGCAAGCGATCCAGTTGCGCACCGGGCCGATATTGCTGTCGTTGCGGAAGGCCCGAATCCGCGAGTCCGTTGCCGCCAACGACTGAATCTTCTCCCAAGTGCCGTCCGTGCTCGCGTTGTCGACAACGACCACTTCAACCGCTTCGTAAGTCTGAGCCAGCGCCGAACCTATCGTATCTTCGATCAGGTCCCATCGGTTGTAGACGGGGATGAGAATACTGACGAGTTCTGCGTTCAATTTGTCCTCGCCTGAAGCAAGCGCCGCACCTGGATCGGACCCAGGACCGAGAAGAAACCCAGAGAGACAAGAGTGCCCAGCAGGATCCCCGTCAGGCCGTAGTCCAACGTCACCGTGAAAAAGTAGGTGGCGGGAATGTTGACAAGGCATGCCGCAACGGCCGACAGTAGTTGCACGCTGGTGTTGCCAACTCCGTTGAGGAAGTAGGCGAAGATGTTCGACCAGCAACCCAGCACGGTTGTCAACGCAAACAAGGCATACACGGAAGGGCTGCCCACTTGATCGGCGCCGAGCCACTGAATGATCAGCCACGGGCAAACCCAGGCCAGCGCGGCGCAGCCAACAACCAGGATCAGCATTGCCTGCATCAAGCGCAGCAGGCTGCCGCGTATCCATTGCAACTCACCTTGCTCATGCGCCTGGGTGAAGCTTGACCACAGCGTCGACATCACCAGGGTGTGAACCATCGTGATCACTGAAAAAATCTTGAATCCGGCCTCATAGACCACGACGCTCTCCGGGCCCAGCAGCAAGCTGGACATCACGCGCGATGTCGTGAAGATCACCAAGGCTGCCAGTTGGATGACGAACAGACGCAGGCCGAAACCGACAATTGCGTACCGGATGCGGTGATCGATCGATGAAAGCCGAGGCCGGTATTGGGGATACAAGACATAGAAGCGAGCGATGAGCCAGGCGTTCGCGCCGACGATCGCCATCAGATACAAGGCTGCGACTTCGGACATACGATCGAGCGAAAGCCACTGCGCAAGCAGCAGCAGTGCCGCAAACATGACGTTCGATAGCAGTGCGAAGAGCGAGACGGCCGACGCCTTTTCCAGTGCCGCAAAGGCACTCTGGACGTAACCCATGGCGAAAGCAATGCAAGCGCCTGCGGCAACAAGCCAGAGGGCAGCGCCGGGATCGACCCCGCCGAAGACGTGGACAGCCAGCCAATGACGCGCAGGCGTCAGCCACAAGACACTCGCCGTCAAGAGGAACAGGGCAAAAGAAATGAGGCTCACGTAGAGCCAGCCCGTGGTGATGGCGCGGCGCACCCGCTCATGGTCCTGCAGAGCCGCCGCGCGAGCGATCTCGTTGCGCGCGCCAGCAGACACACCCAGATCCAACAGCGTGAGCCACTGGAATACCGACAGCAGCACCAGCCACACACCAAAGGACTGCTTGCTCAGCAACTGCAACATCAGCGGCATCGTTGCGAAGGTGGCTGCGGCCGCGCCCAGAGCACAGGCCAGCCCCAGCATCGACTGCCGGACCACAACGCGGGTTCTTGCAGTCATCAATGGCGCGGATGTGGCTGGGCTCAACTGGGCCTTCGCATCATGCTGTCTACCCACTGGAGCATCCTCAGAACGCCTTCGGCAGCGCTGACCTTGGGTGTCCATCCCGTGACACCGTGCACCTTGGCGATGTCGGCTACAAAGACGCGTTGATCGCTGCTGCGCGGCGGCAGATGTTCGTACGACAACGGCGCGCCAATCGCCGACTCAAGCAACTCGAACAACTCCAGCAGCGACAAACTGTTGGCCATGCTGCCACCGACGTTGAACGACTGACCAGCCGCCTCATCGATGTGCTGCGCCATGGAGAAGTACAGATCGATCATGTCTTGCGCATGCAGCACATCTCGCACCTGCTTGCCGTTGCCAGAGATCGAAAAAGGCTCCTTGCGCAACCCGGCGCGCGTTTCGGCGGCCATCTGGCAGAACCAACCGATCCAGCCCTGATCGAACGTCGCGAATTGCCTGCCGCCGTACATGGACGAATGTCTGAAAACCGCCGTCCGCAGCCCGAAGATGCGGTGGTAATCCAGAAGATACTGGTCGGCTGCGCCCTTTGAGCAGCCATAGGGCGAATGCAAGTCCAGTGGAACGTTTTCTGAAAACCCGCGCGGATGGTCGATGCAGATGTACCGCGTCGCAGACTCCTCGTAGCGGTATTGCTCGAGATCGCCATACACCTTGTTGGTGGATGAATAGATCACCCCGGCCTCAGGCGCGAAGTGGCGCACGGCTTCGAGCAGGTTGAGCATCCCCAGCGCATTGGTCTCGAAGTCCAGCCGCGGGTTGGCGATCGACGTGGTCATGGCCACTTGGCCTGCTAGATGGAACACCATCTGAGGACGAAACGATTGGACGACGCGATTCACGTCGTTCGGGTTACGAATGTCGCCGTGGATGAAGTCGAACTGCCCCGCACCTCGCAGCCAGGTGAGATTGAGTTGGGAACCCTGGCGAGACAAGTTGTCGAACACGCAAAGCTCAAAGCCTTGCGCAACCGCGTGGGCAGCCAGGTTGCTTCCCAGGAATCCGCAGCCCCCTGTGATCAAGAGTTTCACTTGTTGAATTCCTTCCAAAGTGTGTCGCGCAGGCCAGAAATGATGTCGTACCGTGGTGCCCAGCCCATGGCGCGCAGGCGGCTGGTATCAGCGATGTTCAACATGGCCTCGCCGGGGCGGTAATCCAAAGCGCCAAAGTCGAGTGCCGTGCTTGAGCCGGTCAGCAGATGAACGGCCTCGACGAACTCGCGCACCGAATGTGCAGAACCCGAGCCGACATCGATGGAATCCACCGCGCCCAAGCTCCCGATGTGGTGCAGCACGGTGTCGTAGGCCCGCACGACATCATCGATGTGGACGAAGTCGCGGCGCTGCGCGCCAGCGGTCAGTGCCAGCCGGGGTTCATTGGCATGGCACGCATGCAGCACACGCGTCGTGAATTTTGAGAGAGCGTCTCCCGGGCCGTACATGTGCTGCAAACGCATGTCTGCGAACCGCAAGCGCTCGGGATGCAGTTTGGCCAGCCGCACGCCCCATTCGCTGAACTGCTGCTTGCTCAGCGCGTAAAGGCTGACCTCGGGTTCAAGTACGGTGTCGGTGTTCAGCATTGTCACCGGCTGTTCAGTGCCGGCAAGGATAGCCTGGAGCAACATGACGCCCAGGCGAACGTTCGCGTCCAGCAGTTGCAAGGGCGTCTCTCCATCGCGGCCGTAAGCACAAGCGGTATGCACGACGACCTGCGGACGGGCGACCTCGAACGCCTCAAGTACCTCGGCGTCGCTGCTGAATGTCAACGGGATGAAGTCGGCAGCCTGATCATTGGGTCCGCACCGGCGAGAACTGCTCCGCACAAGCGCGAACACATCGTGGCCCGCTGCGGCCCAATGCCTGGCAAGCACGCCGCCCAAGAAGCCCGTTGCACCGGTGAGGAAGATGCGCACTGTTGCGTCAGAAATGGCTTAGAAGCCGAGGCCGAAAAATTCTTCCAGCTTTTGAACGATGTACGCGAGGTGCGGTTCCTGCAACCCCGGGTAGACGCCCAGCCAGAAGGTCTGGTTCATCACGATGTCGGTGTGGGTCAACGCGCCGCTGACGCGGAAGTTCTGGCCGCTCATGTAAGGCTGACGCGTCAGGTTTCCGGCAAACAGCAGGCGCGTGCCGATCTTGTGATCGTCCAGATAGGTCAGCAGGTCCACGCGATTGACACCCGACGTCCCTTTCAGCACCACCGGGAAGCCGAACCACGAGGGATCGCTACCCGGCGTGGCCGTGGGCAGATGCAGGAACTCAGCGCAGCTCTGCAATCGGGCGTGCAGGTATGCGAAATTGGCCCGACGCGCTGCGATGAATTCGTCCAGGCGATCGAGTTGCGCCAGCGCACAGGCGGCCTGCATGTCGCTGATCTTCAGGTTGTAGCCGAGGTGGCTGTAGGTGTACTTGTGGTCGTAGCCCTGCGGCAGATCGCCCAGCTTCCAGCAGAAGCGCTTGTTGCAGGTGTTGTCCTTTCCCGGCGGACAAAAACAGTCACGGCCCCAATCGCGGAACGACTCGGCGATCAGCTTCAGCTCGGGGTTGTTGGTAAACACAGCCCCGCCCTCGCCCATCGTGATGTGGTGGGCAGGGTAGAAGCTCAGCGTCGCGATGTCGCCGAAGGTGCCGACCATTTGGCCCTGGTAAGTGGCACCCAGCGCATCGCAGCAGTCTTCCACCAACCAGAGACCGTACTTCCTGCAAAGCGCAGTCACCCGCTCCACATGGAAGGGGTTACCCAGGCTGTGGGCCAGCATGATGGCCTTGGTCTTGGGCGTGATGGCAGCTTCGATCAGGCTGGCGTCAATGTTGTGTGTGGCCAGCTCGATGTCGACGAACACGGGCACGGCGCCAAACTGCAAGATCGGGTTGACGGTCGTGGGAAAGCCTGCGGCCACGCCGATGACCTCGTCACCCGGCCGTATGGCGCGGTCACCCAGCCGCGGCGAGGTCAGCGTTGAAAACGCAACCAAATTGGCCGAAGAGCCCGAGTTTACGGTGATCAGGTGCTTGACGCCCAAGAAGCGGGCCAGCCGTTCCTCGAAGGCGGCATTGAAACGGCCCGTCGTCAACCAACCGTCGAGGCTGGCTTCGACCATCAGCTTCAACTCCTGGGCCCCGATGACCTTGCCGGACACAGGCACAGGCGTGACACCTGGAATGAATGGGTTCGGTGCATATTGCACGTCGGCGTACTGCTGCACCAGGTCAACGATCTGCTCGCGCAACTTGGCCTGCGCCATCGTTTCGCCGGACACACCAGCGCTGACCGGCTGGAGGACGATGGTCTTGACTTCGCTCATGACGGACTCGATTCGAAGGCTTCGCTGTATGCGGAAATCTGCTGCAGGCACAGGGCATGGACGTCGTCTTGCGCCAGCCAAGCCTGATGCCATTGAACAATCTGGTCCAAGGTCTGCGCCAGGTGCCACCGCGGCCGCCAGCCCAGGCGTGCATTGGCCTTGCTGATGTCCAGCTTCAGGCAATTGGCTTCGTGCGGGAGAGCACGACCATCAAGCTGCCAGCGGGCGCCGTTCCCCCAGAGCTCGGCCAGACGTTCGACGATCCATTGCACCGGCCGTGCATCCTCATCGCAAGGCCCGAAATTGAAGGCTTCGGCGTTGGCCTGACCTTCACGTGCGAGGCTTTGCGCCAGCGTCAGGTAGCCCGACAGCGGCTCGAGAACATGCTGCCAGGGCCTTGTGGCGTTCGGTCTGCGAACCACTACGGGCTCGCCGCACTCGAACGCCCGCAGGACGTCCGGAACCAACCGGTCAAGCGCCCAGTCGCCACCGCCGACGACATTGCCCGCGCGGGCGGACGCAACGCCTGTGCCAGCGGGCGCCAGAAAGGAACGGCGATAGGCACTCGTTACCAATTCGGCGCAGCCCTTGCTGTTGCTGTAGGGGTCGTGCCCGCCCATTGGCTCGTGTTCGCGATAGCCCCACACCCACTCCTGATTCTCGTAACACTTGTCGGTGGTCACACAGACCACGGCGCGAACGCTCGGGTTCTGACGCACAGCCTCCAGCAAATGAACCGTGCCCATGACATTGGTGGCGTAGGTGTCCACGGGCTCGGCATACGACAGGCGCACGAGAGGCTGAGCGGCCATGTGGATCACGATGTCGGGGCTGACCTCAGCCACGGCGCGAGCCACTGCCGCTGCATCTCGAACGTCGCCGATGATGCTGTGCATTCCCTGCGCCACGCGGGCTTCGACAAACAGGCTGGGCACCGTCGGAGGCTCCAGCGCGAAGCCATGGACCTCCGCACCCATGCGCTGCAGCCACAGGCTCAGCCAGCTGCCCTTGAAGCCGGTGTGACCGGTGAGCAGAACGCGCTGCTTGCGCCAGAACCCGGGGTCGACGGTCATCGGCTCAGTCCCACTTTTTCCACGGGGCATTTCCCGAGGCCCACAGTTCCTCAAGCAGTACCTTGTCCCGCAGCGTGTCCATCGCTTGCCAGAAACCGTGATGTTCGAAAGCCATGAGTTGCCCATCCTTGGCCAGGCGCATTAATGGCTCCTGTTCCCAGACGCTGCTGTCGCCGTCGATGTACCGCAACACGTCGGGCTTCAGCACGAAGAAGCCACCGTTGATCATCGCGCCATCACCCCTCGGCTTCTCCTTAAAGTTCAGCACCTGGCGCTGGCGAATGTCCAGCGCACCGAATCGCCCTGGTGGATAGGCCGATGTGAGCGTCGCGGCCTTCCCGTGCTCGCGATGAAAGGCGATCGATTCGCCAATGTCTATGTCTCCGACACCATCGCCGTACGTGAAGCAAAAGTCTTCTTCGTTCTCGACATACTGGGCCACTCGCAGCAATCGGCCCCCCGTCATCGATCGGTCGCCAGTGTCTACCAGGGTCACCGACCACGGCTCGGCACGCTTGCTGTGCACTTGCATTTGGTTGTTGCGCATGTCAAAGGTCACGTCTGACATGTGCAGGAAATAGTTGGCGAAGTACTCCTTGATGACATAGCCCTTGTAGCCGCAGCAGATCACGAAATCGTGGATGCCATGCGCTGCATAGACCTTCATGATGTGCCACAGGATGGGTTTGCCCCCGATCTCCACCATCGGCTTCGGACGCGTGGCGGTTTCCTCGCTGAGCCGCGTACCTAATCCACCGGCCAGAATGACTGCTTTCATGGGGTTGACTCTTTCGGGCTCATGGCCATCAGATGGTCACGCCGAACTGACGAACGCATCGAAGTGAAAGCGGCGTGGTGGCAGGCCTGCGGCGAGCAATGTGCGCCGCGCCGCATTCACCATGACCTCGGAACCGCATGCATAAATGTGTGTGTTGGGGTCAGCCCGTGTTCGCGACAAGAACACATCCTGTACGTACCCGCGTTCGCCGTGCCAGCCTGCCCCCGCCCGCGAAAGCACCGGCACGTACTCAAGCGCCGGATAAATGTCGGAAGGATCGCAGTACAGGTCCTGCGGAACGCGCCCACCCCAGTACAAGGCGACTGAGGCAGGCCGGCTCCCATCGGGCATGGCATGGAGTTGCGCTAGCATCGAGGTGATGGGAGCGATCCCCGTGCCCGTGGCGAGGAACACCACGTCGTGCCCTGAAACCTCTCTCAGAAAGAACGTGCCACTCGGTCCCCTGAAGCGAAGCAGGTCATTGACCTTGGCTTCGCCAAACCAGTAGGCGCTGAGAACGCCGCCAGGGACTTCTCGAACATGCAGTTCGATGCGCCCCAGGCGGTCAGGGTCGCCGGCCAGGGAATAGCTGCGCCTCGCCCCACTCGGACCCGTGAGTGAGATGGATTGCCCCGCCACGAAGTTGAAGCCGGTCGTCGGTGGCAGCCGAAGCTCGACACGCATGACATCAGACGCCACGCGCTGCAATGCATCGATGCGTGCGGGCAGCGTTTTCTCAGAGATGCCTGCCAATGCGCCAAGGTCTTCGATGTCCAGAACAAGGCTGGACATGGCTTCATGGGTGCAGGTGAGGACCCAGCCGGCAGCTTCTTCTTCTGCGGTCAGCGCCACCGCATCGCGCAGCGGCCTTGTCTGGCCAGCCAAGCACATGGCGCGACAGGCGCCGCACCTTCCCGTGCGGCAGCTGTGTTCAAGAAGCACCCCGGCAGCGATAGCGCCTTCGAGAATGGAGGCACCAGCAGCGGTATCGAATGAGACACCGGTCGATAAGCGTACTGTGTTCACGTCGCCCAATCCTCGCGAGGCAACCCTTGCCGAGCAAGCAGTGCAGACCGAAACCCATCGCTGTCAGTCTTCAGCAATTCAGGCTCCTTGTCTTTGACGCGCAGAAGCTGCTGTGTGAGCGGTCGACTCTCATCAACTTTAACAGCGGCCGGCGCAAGATGGTCGCTTTGGAAAGGGCTTCTTTCCACTGCACGGCCACCACGATGCAGACATCGCTGAGATTGCAAGACCGAAGTGCGGCAGCCAGGACTGCCGCGCCCCCAGGCGCCTTCTGGTCAGGGAAACATCGCTTCAATTTCCTTGCCTCGGTGAGCAGCACCTTTGTCCGGCTCGGGCGCGTCAGTCGAGGACAGCCGCGTAGGCGGCGAGATAGCCCGACAACATCGCCTCGGCGCTGAAGCGGCGTGCCGCCTCCCGCGCAGCGGCACTCAGAGGTTCCAGGGAGTCGCGCCGGGCGATGATTTCACTGAGGATCTCCGGCAGGCGGGATCGATCATCGGGATCGTACAGCCAGCCGCAATCGTCGCGCACCAGTTCCGCCAGGCCACCGCGCCGCGCCGCGACGACCGGCAGGCCCTGCGCCATGGCCTCAATCGCGACCAGCCCCATCGCCTCCTTGCACAGGGACGGCACGACCAGAACGTCGAGCTGGGCCAGAAAGTCCTCGGCCCGAACACGACCCATCCAGCGGATGTCGGATCGCGATGCAGTGCGGGCCCTGAGAGACGCCTCGCAGCCCGCGTCGCCCGTGCCGCCGATGCGCAGTTCCGCGGCGCCGGCCGGCAAGGCGAGGAAAGCGTCGATCAGGCGATCCAGGCCCTTGTTCGGCGCGAGCGTGCCAAGGAAACCCGCGCGCAGCGGCTCGCCGGGCGTGCGCGGCGCAGGCTCGCCTGCAGACGTGCGAAAGCCGTTGTAGACGACCGAGGCCGCCGCGCTGCTGAACAGACCCTCATCCCGGTGCCGATCAAGGATGTAGTGGCTCACGCCGATCACCGCGCCCACGTGCCGCGCCAGTCCACGCCGCGGCGCCGTGGCGATCCGGCAGCGTAGGCAGGGCCGCACACAGTTACGGTCGTTCCGGAACATCGTGCTGTACGGGCAAAGCAGGTAGTGGTCGTGCAGCGTGTGGACGAGCGGCAGGCCCCTGTCGGCAGCGGCCTCCCATATCGCCGCGGAGAAGCCGGCCAGGTTGTGCGTGTTCACCACCTGCGGGCGGATCCTGTCGAGGAGCGCGCCGACACTGCGCGCCATGGTGGCGTTGTTCGAGTCACGCGCGTGCCACACCACCTTGGCCGGGAAGCCCGCGCGGGCAACGGGAAACGGCCAGTAGAGGTTGCGCAGAGGAACGCGGTGCACGCGAACGCCGTTCAGTTCGTCCTCAGGCGGATCCTCCGACTTGCCAAGCGTGATCACGTCCACGCCGTGGCCCTGTGCCGCAAGGCCTTCGGCCACCTGCTGCGCAACGCGCTCGGCGCCGCCATGGGTGTGCGGCGAGTAGAGCGAACTGATCAGCACCAGCTTCAACGCGCGCTTTCCTCCGGGCCCGCCGTTTGCGCAACGGAATACCGGGGCTTACGGAACGTGAGTACACGGTAGAGGTCGGCAAGGCGACGTGCGTTGCGCTCGCCTACCAGCGCGCGCAGCACGGTGTACGCGTGCGCGAGGAGCGACCAGTAGGCCCAGGCGAGGGGCGGCGGACGCAATCCGTGCAGACGGAGCGCACGCAGCGTCTCTTGCATGCCGAGGATGAAGTTCCCGGGCGACGTGGTGGTTCCGCCCCAGCCCACGCCGACGGTCAGCGCATGCACGAAAAGCGCGTCGGCGTTCGCCAGCTCACGCAGCAGGAATTCGTAGTCCGCCGAGAGGCGGAAGCTGTCGTCAAACCCGCCGTACTGGTCGAAGAGCGTGCGGTGGTGCATGAGGCCCGGGTGCGGCAGGCAGACGTGCGAGCGGAAGCGTTCGCGGCAGGCCTCCCAGGGCTCGCCCAGTTCGTCGATGACACGACCGGTCGCGTCCAGCTGGCGCAACCTGCTGTAGACAACGCGGTGGCGCGGCGCGGCGCGGCGCAGTGCCGGAGCGAGGTGTGCGAGCGCGTCGGCGTCCCACAGCCAGTCGTCGGCGCCGAGGAAGGCAATCCACTCGCCTCTCGCCAGCGGCAGCGCCTTGTTCCAGGCATCGTAGATGCCTCGGTCGGCGCCCGAACGCCACTCGGTGACCACGTCGGAGGCCGCCTGCAACAGATCCACCGTGCCGTCGGTGGATCCGCCGTCCATGACGATGACCTCGAAATCACGGAAGGACTGCGCGCGCAAGCTGTCCAGGCAACGGGGCAGGCAGTGCGCCACGTTGCGCGTCGCGACAACGAGACTGATCAACGGCGCAGCTGAGGGATAAAGGTACGACATCAGAGCATCTCGCACACAGTTGCTGTTCGCTTCGACGCTGCATCACCGCGAATGATCATTCCTCGCTCCACGGCATCTGGTAGCGGCCCGGAGGCTTGTCGCACTGAACCACGAACTTACCAGCGCGTATGTCCGCCACGCTGCCAATGGAGCGATGGTTGAGCGCGCGAAAGTACTTGTAGGTGACATCGCCAGGGCCCCAGATGCTGATCAGCATGTCGATGCTGGGATACCACCGACTGGCCGTTCCATCGAACTCTCGCGTCACACCGCTGCCCGGCGGAAAGAACCTCGGGCACCGTTGTTCGATCGCTTCAAAAACGTCTGACCATTGCAATGCCTGAGGCGGCTTCGCGATGGCGGCAATGCGGTCAGCATCCGAGTAACTCATCGGGCAGAACCAGAACCCCCGCTCCGGTTCCTTCGGCACTGTGCCTGGCTGAGAGGTCACCGCCGCGCCCGCGCTGACACGAGGCAGGGTTGACCGCAGCACCATGCACGGCTCACCGTTCAGGGTCAGCCCGTAAGTCGACAGCGACTGGCCCAGGAGCTTGCGCAGTTCCAAATCGGGCTGGTTGTGCTTGTCCGACCAGCCGCCCGGAATCGGGATGACCAGCAGCTTCGGAAGCTCACTCGACAGCAGTTCCACGACCGACGCGTACTCACGCGCCGCCGGTGAAATGTCGCGCTGCCCGACCAGCTGTGCCCATCGCGAGTCGGGATGGAACCGTGGCACCAGGATCGAGTAGGCGTTGACGCTCGCCATGATGAAGACCGCCGGGCGGTGACGCAGCGCGGCCTCCTCGATGTCAATGCCTGTCCCGCTGACCCAGTCTGCTCTGCCCCATACATCAGGTTTGTAGCTGCTGGCGAGCGCTACCGCCTGGAGGCCGCCGATCAGTACCAGCGTCGCCCAGCGAAAAGGCTTCGTCCCCGGCAGGCCTCGCCAGGCCAGCATGATCAATGGGCCGAGCAGCAGCAGCGCCGAAAGGAAGTAGCGACCATTGCCGATGACGAAGGTCCACAGATAGAGGGTGAGCCAGAAGGCCATCAACAGCCGCCACGTTTCAGCAGTCAGCCGACCCTTCAGCGAACCAAAGACAGCACCAATGAACAGCATGGCAATCAGAAACGCCGGACGCAGATCGGGCGCCATGAATTCCACGTACATGAACGCCGACGGGTCGGCCATCAGGAAGGGCCGGAGCAGCCACTCGAGAAACACGTCTGGCGTGAAGCGGTCCATGTGATCGGGGCAGGAGGTTCAGCGGCCCATGAACGGGTACAGCGGGTGGCCCATGTTCGTCCACAGCTGCACCCCCCAAGGTGCGTACGCCACCAGAAAGCCGACGGCAGCACCGCCCCACAGGCGCAATCCTCTGTGCAGAGACAGGTACGGTGACCGGGTCTCGAATCCCCACATCAGCATCATCGGTACGAAAAGCGCGTTGGACAATTTGAAAGCCACGGACACCCCGAACAGCGCGCCCATCGCCAGCAGCCTTCGTTGGCTGGCATCAGGCTTCAGTGCGATGGCCACGGACCAGAGCAACGGCGTCGCTGCGAGCACATCGTTCGCAGTCGTTTGCAGTGAGGCCCACAACACGATGCTCATGACGCCGAGCACGCAGGCAGCCACTCGCTCGGCAGCCGCCTCGGCAGCGCCGCCCTCCTGGGGCAACATGCGGTATGCCGCCAGCCACACGGGTGGCATCACGCAAGCCGCCTGTACCGCAGCCCATGCCGCAGCAACCCAGGCACCTTGGGCGTCCAGCAAGGCCATGCGGTAGACGGGCCAGTAGAGGTACGGGTACTGGTAGGTCTGCCCACTGGCGGCCACCACGTCCAGGTGCCAGCGCGGGTGCTCGGCCGTCATGCCCAGGTAGACCTGGTGGTTGATGGCGTCCCAGCTCCACCCCAGGTGGCCGTTCATCAGGGGGAGGCTGGCCGCCGCCATCGCAGCCATCAAAGTGACTACAAGCAGTTCAAACCAGTGGCGGCGACTCATGCGTCGCTGCTCGGCCAGCCCGCGCGCACCCGACCCGTTGCCGGCAGGGGGCGGCTCGAATCAAAGGCGCTTCGCATCGCCGCAAAGAACACCGAAGCTAGCAGTGACTGTGTGCCCATCAGCAGCAGTGCCACGCCCGGAATGATCTGCCGCATGGCCGACTCGGGGATCAGCGCACCGAAGCCGGATTGACCCCACTGCAGGGTCAGGCCTGCGCACAGCACCAGGCCGGCGGTGGTGGCAAGGCCGCCGGCCACCGGCAGCACTGGGCCGCTGGCGACGCGGCGAATGACCTGCTCGCTCGGGTCGGGCGCTGCCAGTTGCGCGTGATGCCTGGCCAAGACTGCCCCCATGGCAAACAGCACCGCTTGGTAGCCCATCATCATCGCTGCGGCTGCGAACAGCTGGGTGTGAATACCGATCGGCCACCCCGGGGTCAGGGCAAAGTGGAGATTCGCAATGACCAGTTGCACCAGGCCAGCCACTGCCAGCGCCGCCCCCGGGTACAGGAAAAGCCAACGGGGCGAGTAAAGCATCAGGAAGCGCAGGTGCCGCCAGCCATCGCGCCAGCTGCGAAGGTGCGGGGGACGATCTCTGCCATCGGGCGACAACACCGTCGGCACTTCGGCGATGGCCAGACCGCTGAGCGTGGCCTTCACCACCATCTCACTGGCGAACTCCATGCCTTCGCAACGCAGGTCGAGCGAGCGGATGGCATCGCGCGAGAACCCGCGCAACCCGCAGTGAAAGTCCTTCACTGGCGACTTGAACAGCACCTGCCCAACGAAGCTCAGCACCGGGTTGCCCAGGTAGCGGTGCAAGACCGGCATGGCGCCAGGCATGATGCCGCCAGCAAATCGGTTGCCCATGACCAGCTGCGCACCGCGTCGCAACTCGGCAAGAAAGTGATCGAGCCGGCTGAAGTCGTAGCTGTCGTCCGAGTCGCCCATCACGATGAAGCGACCCGATGCCGAGTCGATGCCCGCGATCAGCGCGGCGCCATAGCCGCGCACCGAAACCGACACCACCCGTGCACCAAGCGACAGGGCCAGCTGCTGCGATCCGTCTGTAGAGCCGTTGTCAGCGATGAGTACTTCTCCGGCAACACCGGTGCGCGTCAAGAAGGCCCTGGCCTTCTCAATGCACGTGCCTAAGGTCAATGCCTCGTTCAGGCAGGGCATCAGGATGGTGAGTTCGACCTCGCTGTGACTCATGAAGCTGGTGTGGGTGTGGTCAGGGCGAGCTGGAATCGGAAGCTGCCTGGGCCGAGCATTCTTACCTGCCAGAACCGCACGCAGCCCGGCTAGGACCGATCCGACTGTGCACGCTTTTCCCGTTCGTGTTCACAGCATGAACCGCCGGTTCGTCACGCATTTCGGCTGAATCCCGCTGGGCAGTCAAATCGGCAGAGGTCGCTGGGCGCCGTTGGCCAGCGCGGCAATGCAGATTACTTCGGAATGGAAGTCACCAGGCAAAGAAAAAAGGCGGCTCGCAAGCCGCCTTTCCATTTCGCAAACCAAGTTCAACCGCGGCATGAGCCTGGCAGGAACTTGGGCGGAACCGTCGTGACGAATGCAGAACCGCTGATCGCCGCTTGATTACCGCACTTCCATTCAAACACTTGAGCACCGAGTCCGGAGATTACCCCACCGGAGTCCACAGGAATCAGACTGACAAAAGCGCCATCGATGTTGCTATCGCCAATCCCTCGGACGGTCACTTGAATCGCACCGGCATCATCAGTGGCAACAGCGGCAACGTACTTTGAGGAAGGCGATGCACTTTCGCATCCCCACGAACCAGCCTCCGGCAGGCTGCTGGCAGACTGCAGAACCTCACTGATGGTGGTGCGGCAGCTCGATGCAGCTAAGATGACTTCGGACAGCTTCGCCCGCTTCGTGTAGTCCTGATACGCCGGCAGCGCAACCGCTGCCAAGATGCCGATGATCGCGACAACGATCATCAATTCGATGAGGGTGAAACCTTGTTGAATTCGACGCTGCATGGTGAGCTCCTGTGTGGGAATGGGGGGTAAAGACGAAGCAGTAGTCGCATGCCGCATGCCATCGTTTTTCCACGTGAATAGTGGGCACTTGGGCGGTATTGGCGACACAAACGGTCACCAAGGGCAGCAGAAATCGGGGATTTGCGTCGGATGGGTGACGCAAATTGTCAGATCAGACCAGCCTCAGGTCGTCGCCTGCGCTGAGGGCGCGCACCTTGTGCGGCAGGCGCAGGCGGCCAATCTCGGCCATCACGGCGTCCATCTCGCCGGGTTTGATATGGGTGATGCCCACATCGACGCTGCCGGCCAGTTGCGCCAGTTCCTGGCCGAGCGCGGTCGGGCACAGGTGGCGGCTGATGTCGGCGAGCTGGCGCTCTTCGTCGCTGAACGCGGTTTCGATGACGAGGTGCGCCACCGTCATCGCGCGCAGCCGTTGCCACAGCGCTGGGTTGGGGCCGGTGTCGCCGCTGTAGACCCAGCGCCCGTCGTCGACTGCAAAGCCGACCGCCGGCACGGTATGGGCTGCGCTCAACACCTCGATGCGGCGGCGCTTTCGGCCCAGGCCGGTCAGCACGTCGCCCACGGCGAAGGGCAACAGCCGCAACACCGGGCTGTCGGCACTCGGCAAGCGGGTGAAGTCGGGCCAGATGACGCCGTTGAAGATGTGGGCGCGCAAAGCGGTCAGGGTCTCGGGCAGCGCATGCACCTGGATCGGCCCGCGGCCTTGAGCCAACCGGGCGCGCATCACGCTGTCGGCCAGCAGGGCGATCGACAGGATGTGGTCGAGGTGGGAGTGGCTGACGAACACGTGGTCGATGCGTGTCAGCGCGTCGAGCGACAGGTCGCCGACGCCGCTGCCGGCGTCGATCAGCACATCGTCATCGAGCAGGAAGGCGGTGGTCTTGCAACCCGCAGCGATCGAGCCGGAACAGCCGAGCACGCGCAGGCTCATGGGGTGGGGTGTGAAGCGAAGGCGGGCACGGCGCGGGAGGCATCAAGGGCTGCGCCAAATAGTGAGGCAGAGCGACATCGCCGACAAGGGGCGAAAGTCGCGTTTGCGGGCCTCACTTGCAGCGCATCAGCGCCGAAACGGCGTTGCCGTGAAACGTGTCACGGCCAAGCTCGCGCAGCAGGAGGCTTGCAGCCCCTAGCGGTTGATGAACTGCATCTGCGTGCCTGCCAGCTCGATCACGTCGCCGTCGCGCAGCTGGGTGGTCTCGGTGACCAGCGGGTTGCCGTTGACGGTGGGGCGGGCAGCGCCCTCCACGTGCGCAAAAACATAACCGGTGGGCCGTTTGGTGATCGACGCGACCTGCACGCCCGGCTTGCCGATGGTGGTGACCACCTTGGTCAAGCTGACTTCACGGCCCGCAGCGGCGCCGTTCAAGACCTTGATCGACGCCACACCGCCCAGCGCGCCGAAGCCCGAGGGGCCGCCAAAACCCGAGGCGCGCTGCAAGCCCGGTGGTTGCGGGGTCTGCACGCCCGGCCGCAGGATCTGCGTGGCTTCGTAGTCGCCGCCGTCGGCCACCAGGAACTTGATCTTGTACTTGCCGATCTCGACGGTGTCGTTGTGCGCCAGCAGCTGCTTCTTGACGGCCTTGCCGTTGATGTAGGTGCCGTTGGTGCTGTTGAGGTCTTCGATGAACACGTCGGCGCCCAGCATCTGCAGCACGGCGTGCTCGCCGCTGACGGCCAGGTTGTCGATGACGATGTCGTTGTAGGGCCGGCGTCCGAGCGTGGTCTTGTCTTTGGTGATCTGCACTTCCTTGATCACCACGCCATCGAGCGATACCACCAGTTTGCCCATGCTTGACCTCGTCTATTGTTGTGTCGTCGTGGTGGAAGGGGCCGCGCGGGCCGTCAAACGGTTGTGCGATTCAGCGCTTGAACGGCCACCAGGACCGCCCGGCTCCCGCTGCGCCATGGACTCGCGCCAAGATGACGGCAATGTTATCTTTTCCGCCGGCTTCGTTGGCGGCGGCAATCAGGGCGTGGGCCAGCGCCTCGATGTCCTGGCTTGACTGCACCACCTGCCCAATGTGCTCATCGTCGAGCATGTCCGACAAGCCATCGGAGCACAGCAACACCAGATCGCCCGGCAGCAGCTCGTGCAGGTGCGATTCCAGCATCACGCTGTCCTCGACGCCCACGGCGCGCGTCACCAGATTCTTGTTCGACGAGAAGGCGGCCTGCTCTTCGGTGATCAGCCCGGCGTCGATCTGCTCCTGCAGCAGCGAATGGTCATGGGTGATGCGCATGAACTTGCCAGCGCGCAGCCGGTAGCCGCGCGAGTCGCCGACATGGCCGAGCAGCAGCCGGCCTTCGCGGAACACACCCACCACCAGCGTCGTTCCCATGCCAGCGTACTGCGGGTTGGTGCTGGCGGCGTTGAAGATGGCGCGGTTGGCGTTGTCCACGCAGATGTCCATCGCGCGGCGAACATCGGCATCGGTGGCGTTGGAGGCCGCCTCGGTCAGCCAGCGGCCGAGCTCGGTGGTGATGAAGGAAGTGGCCATCTGGCTGGCGACCTCGCCGGCGTTGTAGCCGCCCATGCCGTCGGCCAGCACCACCAGCGCCGAGGCCGGGTCGACCGCTACCGAATCTTCGTTGTTGTTGCGCGCGCGTCCGGTATCGGTGGCGCTGAAGAACTCGAAAGGCATGGAAAAAGGCTGAGGGGCTCAGGCAGGACAGGTCGACGCGTCAGCACCGACCCAACGACCCTGCCAGAGCCGCTGCCGCGAGGACCATTGCAGCAACAGGCGACGTCGGCAGGCGGTGCGGGCAGCGGCGATCACAGGACGGAATTGTGCCCCGAATCGGGGCGTGACAATGTCACGGTCGAGGCAAAAGCATCCACTTCGGGGGCCACGGCGTCCAATGCCAGGGCCAGTTGCACCCCGTCGGCATGGCGGGCTTCTGGCGTCTTGGCCAGCATCTGTGCCAGTACGCCGGCCAGTGCCGGCGGAACCTCGGGGCGCAGCGTGCGCACATCGGGGGCCACTTCGTTGACGATGCCGTACATCAGACGCGCCATCGATTCGGCGCGGTGTGGCAGCGCGCCGGTCAGCAGTTGGAAGAGCGTGACGCCCAGCGAGTACAAATCGGTGCGCCCGTCGACACACTGGCCGGACAGCTGCTCGGGCGACATGTAGGTAGGCGTGCCCAACAGCATGCCGGTTCGGGTGCGACAGGCGTCGGCGAGACGCGCCACGCCGAAGTCGGTGACCTTCACCACGCCTGCCTTCGGATCGATCAGCACGTTGGCGGGCTTGATGTCGCGGTGCACCACCCCCTGGCGGTGTGCATGAGCCAGCGCGCGGGCCACGCGTGAGCCGATGTGGACGACCCATGGCAGCGGCAGCTGCTGGCTGACATGCGTGTACTGCTGCAGATCTCGCCCGGCGACGTACTCCATCGCGATGTAGGCCAGCTCGGCCTCTTGGCCAGTGTCGTAGACCGCCACGATGTCCGGGTGCTGCAGCCGCCGAGCCGCATCGGCCTCGCGCAAGAAACGCGCGCGCACTTCGGTCACTTCGCCGGCGGAGAACTCGTTAGAGAGCGACAAGGTCTTGAGGGCGGCCAGACGACCGGTGTCCACGTCACGGCCCAGCACCACCGCGCCCATGGCACCGCGGCCCAGCAGGCGTTCGATCCGATAACGGCCCAGCCGGTCGCGGTCGAACTGCTGAGCCATGGCCCGTTCGCTCAGCCGGAGGTGCGGCGCCGCGCCTGGAGGGCACGGCCCAGCGCATAGACCAGCAGCGCACCGAACACACCGGCCGCGTACTTGATCCAGGCGTCAGGCGGCAGTTTGGGCAACTGCGACATGACCTCGGGCTTGACCAGCGCCGGATCGCTCACCGCCATGGTGCCCGCGATCCAGCCGAGCAGCATCGCTCCCAAGGTGATGATGAGGGGGTAGCGGTCCATCAGCTTGATGACCAGCTGGCTGCCCCAGACGATGATGGGGATGCTGACCAAGAGGCCGAAGATCACCAGCGGCATGGTGTGATCGCCACCGGCCGTTTCAGCGGCACCGGCAATGGCAATCACGTTGTCGACGCTCATCACCAGATCGGCCACGATGACGGTCTTCACGGCACCCCACAGCTTGTCACTGCCCTCGATGTTGGTGTGCCCATCGTCGTCTTCAGGAAGCAGCAGCTTCACGCCGATCCACACCAGCAGGATCGCGCCGACCAGCTTCAGCAAGGGAACCGCCAGCAGCTGCAGCGCGAAGAAGATCAGGATCACGCGCAGCGCGATCGCGCCAGCGGTCCCCCAAAGGATGCCCAGGCGGCGCTGGGCCGGGGGGAGCTTGCGGCAGGCCAGCGCGATGACCACCGCGTTGTCGCCGCCGAGCAGGATGTCGATCATGATGATCTGGCCGACGGCGAACCAGAACTCGGGGGTCATGAAAGCTTGCATGCAGGGTCCGGTGTAAGGGCTGTAAGGGAAGGCGGCAGTGTAGGTGCCGAAATCGGGGTGCTCGCTGGCAAGCCTGAACACTGCAACGGTAGTTCGTGCAGGCCTCTGTACAAGGCGTTGCCGATCCAGCGAGGCTCGGTGGTTGGGCTCGGCAACAGGTCGGGCCAATGGTCCAGCACCTGCCCAAAGACGGTCTGGGCTTCCATCAAGGTCAGCGCCGCGCCGATGCACACGTGCGGCCCTTGCCCGAAGGCCAGTGGCGGCGCGGGACGGCGGGTGATGTCCAGCTCGTCGGGCCGCTCGTGCCGCGCGGGGTCCCGGTTGGCCGCGCCAATGAGCGCAACGACCAGATCGCCGCGGTGCAGGGTCTGTCCGTGCAGCTCGAGATCAGTCGCCACGCGGCGGCCGGTGTATTGCACCGGGCTGTCAAAACGCAGCAATTCGCGCACGGCACCGGGCAGCAACGCCCGGTCACGCTGCAACAAACGCCACTGCTCCGGATGAGTCAGCAGCGTGCGCAACCCGTTGGCCAGCAGATGCCGCGTGGTTTCATGGCCGGCGAACAGCAGCATCACGCACTGCGCCAGCAGCTCGGCGCTGCCGCGGATCTGACCATCGCGCTCGGCCTGCAGCAGGCGGCCGATGACGTCGTCGCGCGGCTCAGCTCCGTCCGCCAGCGCGGCGCGGCGCCGCGCCAGCAACCCATCGAAATACCGGGCCATCGCGAGCAGCGCCGTCTGGGCGCGCAAGGCCTGCACATGGCTGGGTGCGGGAGCGCCGATGAAGTCGGCGAGCTCATCCGACCAAGCCACGACATCGGCCTGCGAATCGCTCTCGTCGTCGTCCAGGCCCATCAACAGGCCGATCACCTGGGCCGGCAGCGGACGCGCCAGCGCACGCACGAAATCGAACGGTGCGCGCGCATCAATGGCCGCCAGACGCTCGGCCACCGCCTGCTCGATACGGGGCATCAGGCGCTGCAGGTCGGCCGGCCGGAAGGCCGCCGACATGGCCTGGCGCACGCGTGCGTGGTCGGGCGCGTCAAGGAAGATCATCGCCCGCGAGAACAGCCGCTGGAAGCCTTTCAGCGCGTTGCGCCCTGCGCGGCGATCGGGGTGCTCCGCGTCGGCGGGGCGCATGAGCCAGCCACCGGTGCGCTGCGCCGAGAAGCGCGCATCGCGCAGCACCAGCTCGACATCGGCGTGCCGCGTGACCAGCCAGGCGCCGCCGAAGAACTCGTCGCTCCAGACCAGCGGCCCCGCCTCGCGCAGCGCGCGATACGTGGGATACGGATCGCGCAGAAACGCGTCGTCGAGCAGCGATCTCCCGAGCACCACCCGGGCATCGAGAGGCCTGGAGATCAAGGCGCCGGGCGGCGCATCAAACGCCGACGCCCGGCGCCCGTGTGGCATCAGAGCAGCTTCTTCAGCAGCTTGCCCATCTCGGACGGATTGCGCGTCACGGTGAAGCCGCTGGCTTCCATCACCGCCAGTTTGGCGTCGGCCGTGTCGGCACCGCCCGAGATCAGCGCACCGGCATGGCCCATGCGCTTGCCGGCCGGAGCGGTGACGCCCGCGATGAAGCCAACGATCGGCTTCTTCATGTTCGCCTTGCACCAGACGGCGGCTTCGGCCTCGTCGGGGCCGCCGATCTCGCCGATCATGATCACCGCATCGGTGTCCGGGTCGTCGTTGAAGAGCCGCATGATGTCGATGTGCTTGAGCCCATTGATCGGGTCGCCGCCGATGCCGACCGCGCTGGACTGGCCGAGGCCGATCTCGGTGAGTTGGGCAACCGCTTCGTAGGTCAGCGTGCCGGAGCGGCTGACCACGCCGATGCGGCCCTTGCGGTGGATGTGGCCCGGCATGATGCCGATCTTGATTTCTTCCGGCGTGATCAGGCCAGGGCAGTTCGGGCCCAGCAGCAGCGTCTTCTTGCCGCCCTGGGCCTCCTTGACCTTCATCTTGTTGCGCACTTCGAGCATGTCGCGCACCGGGATGCCTTCGGTGATGCAGATGGCCAGATCGAGGTCAGCCTCGACCGCTTCCCAGATGGCGGCTGCCGCGCCCGCGGGCGGCACGTAGATGACGCTGACGGTGGCGCCGGTGGCCTTGGCCGCCTCGGTCACATTGGCGTAGATGGGGATGCCTTCGAAGTCTTCGCCGGCCTTCTTCGGGTTCACGCCGGCGACGAAGCAGTTCTGGCCGTTGGCGTAATCGCGGCACATGCGGGTGTGGAACTGGCCCGTCTTGCCGGTGATGCCCTGCGTGATGACCTTGGTGTTCTTGTTGATCAGGATGCTCATGTGTGTGTCCTTGGTCTCGGGGCGCTTACTTCAACGCGGCCATCACGGCCTGGGCGGCGTCGGCCATCGAATCGGCGCTGATGATCGGCAGGCCCGAATCCTTCAGCATCTTCTTGCCGATGTCCTCGTTGGTGCCCTTCATGCGCACGACGAGCGGCACGGTCAGGTTGACCGCCTTGCAGGCGGCGATCACGCCTTCGGCGATGGTGTCGCAGCGCATGATGCCGCCGAAGATGTTGACCAGGATGGCCTTGACCTTCGGGTTGCCCAGCATGATCTTGAACGCTTCGGTGACCTTCTCGGCGGTGGCGCCGCCACCCACGTCGAGGAAGTTGGCCGGCTCGGCGCCGAACAGCTTGATGGTGTCCATCGTCGCCATCGCGAGGCCGGCACCGTTGACCAGGCAGCCGATGTTGCCGTCGAGCTGGATATAGGCCAGGTCGAACTTGCTGGCCTCGATCTCGGCCGGGTCTTCTTCATCGAGGTCGCGGTAGGCGACGATCTCGGGGTGACGGAACAGCGCATTCGCGTCGAAGTTGAACTTCGCGTCGAGCGCAATCAGGTTGCCCTTGCTGTCGCAGTTCAGCGGGTTGATCTCGACCAGCGAGGCGTCCGTCTCCATGTAGCAGCGGTACAGGCTCTGGAACAGCGTCACCGCCTGGGCGTGCGAGCCCTCGGCCAGGCCGATGGCAATGGCCACCTTCCTGGCTTGCGCGTCGGTCATGCCGACCAGCGGGTCGATCAGCTCGGTCACGATCTTCTCGGGCGTGTCGTGCGCGACCTGCTCGATGTCCATGCCGCCCTCGCTCGACGCGATCATCGCGACCTTCTGGGACCCGCGGTCGGTCACGAGCGAGACGTAGAGCTCTTTCTTGATGTCCGCGCCTTCTTCGATGTACAGGCGCCGCACCTTCTGGCCTTCGGGGCCGGTCTGGTGCGTCTTGAGTTGCATGCCGAGGATCTCGCCCGACAGCTTCTTCACATCGTCGAGCGAGCGGGCCAGCTTGACGCCACCGCCCTTGCCGCGGCCACCCGCATGAATCTGTGCCTTCACGACCCACACCGGGCCGCCGAGTTTTTGTGCAGCTTCGAGCGCCTCGTGGACGCTGAACGCTGGATAGCCCTTCGGCACCGGGATGCCATAACGGCTCAGCAATTCTTTGCCTTGGTATTCATGGATTTTCATTCGGGGACTTTCTGACGAGGAAGAAATCAACCGAAATTATCGGTGCAAGCGAGGGATATCCCGGCATTCGCTCGGACTGGGCCGCCGAAGCTGTCGGATGGAGGCTTGTAAGGAGCTGGCCCGACATCTTCGGGCAGGAACCTGACAAATACCTGTATTCCGAACTACCGCGCAGTTGCTGCCGAGGGCGTGGGGCGACTGTGGTTGCACTCCAAGAAATTCAATCCCAACTGCCTCGGTGGCGGCAGAGCGCTGCGGCGGGCCGCTGTGTGAAGTGAAGTAAAGGCGGAGGGCCGGCGAGACTTGAGCCGAAGCGAATGGCTGGTGAACCGGCCCGGGGGACATGAACGCAACACAGCGGCCCGCCGCAGCGCTCAGAAGCCAACCTCAGTTCAATCGGCCTATCGGAGCTCGAGCCGGCTTCAATCGCCATCGCTATCACCTGCCCCTCGCAACACCTGCCAAACCACCTCGGCCGAGAAACCGCGCCCGGCCAGAAACCGCGCCTGTCGCGCACGGTCGGCGGGTGTGGCGGGCGGAGCGCCGAACTTGCGCTGCTGCACCTCGCGCGCCCTCGCCCTTTCGCTGTCGCGCAACTCGCCGGCGATCGCCGGCGTGAGCTCGACGCCGTGCTGCGACAGCTCCTGCTGGATGCGCAAATTGCCGAATCGCGCCGCTCTCGCATGAACCCGGCTTTCGACGAAGCGCTCGTCGCTCAGGTAGCGGTGGGCTTGCAGCCAATCGAGGACGGCTTCGACCTCGGCGTGGCGATCGGCCGGGGTGGCTTGCGCCCCTGTGTCGTCGCGGCGGGCATCGTCGCGCACCCTTCGCAGCAGCTTGCGGCGCAGCTCCAGGCGGCTGTGCTCTCGCTGCGCCAGCAGTTGCAACGCACGGCCTTTCAATGAAAGCCGCGGCTTCATCGCGCCGGGCACCCTGCCGCCACGCGCTGAGGCCGTGTCATGTCAGGCCACCGCGCAGATCACGGCTTGGCAGGCTTTTCCTTGGCAGCCTTCGGGGCCTCGCTGCCTTCGGGTGGCGGCAGCGACGGGATACCGACGGCCTCGCGCACCAGGTTCTCGATCTCGAAAGCCAGTTCGGGGTTCTCGCGCAGGAATTCGCGGGCGTTGTCCTTGCCCTGACCGATCTTTTCGCCCTTGTAGGCATACCAGGCGCCGCTCTTTTCGAGCACCTTGGCTTCGACGCCCATGTCGATGATTTCGCCCTCGCGGCTGATGCCTTCGCCATAGAGGATGTCGAACTCGGCGGTCTTGAACGGTGGCGACACCTTGTTCTTGACGACCTTGACCTTGGTCTCGTTGCCGATGACCTCCTCGCCCTTCTTGATGCTGCCGATGCGGCGGATGTCGAGGCGCACCGAGGCGTAGAACTTCAGCGCATTACCGCCGGTGGTGGTTTCGGGGCTGCCGAACATCACACCGATCTTCATGCGGATCTGGTTGATGAAGATGACCATGGTGTTGGTCTTCTTGATGGTGCCAGTCAGCTTGCGCAGCGCCTGGCTCATCAGCCGCGCCTGCAGACCGGGCAGCGAATCACCCATTTCGCCTTCGATCTCGGCCTTGGGCGTGAGCGCGGCGACCGAGTCGATGACGACCAGATCGACCGAGGCGGAGCGCACCAGCGCGTCGACGATTTCCAGCGCCTGCTCGCCGGTGTCGGGCTGGCTGATCAGCAGTTCCTGCAGATTGACGCCAAGCTTCTGGGCGTAAGCGGTGTCGAGCGCATGCTCGGCATCGATGAAGGCGCAGGTGCCGCCGAGCTTCTGCATTTCGGCGATGACCTGCAACGTGAGCGTGGTCTTGCCACTGGACTCCGGCCCGTAGATCTCGACAACCCGGCCGCGAGGCAGGCCACCCACGCCAAGCGCGATATCGAGGCCCAGTGAACCGGTGGACACCACCTCGATGTCGTCGATCACCTCGCCTTCGCCCAGACGCATGATCGTGCCCTTGCCGAACTGCTTCTCGATCTGTGCGAGCGCGGCTTGCAGGGCTTTGGCTTTTTCGGTGTTCAGGGCTTTGACGGGTGCGTCCATGGGGTTCTCCGGAGTGACGGATGGATTATTGCAAAAGCTGGATG
>LNFM01001337.1_pt1 | contig 56540 bp, 42 predicted proteins | sample 596031 | NCBI WGS metagenome assembly LNFM01 (sample SAMN04254537, study PRJNA301005) | activated carbon metagenome | isolation source: dual media filters at the Ann Arbor, Michigan drinking water treatment plant | place: USA: Ann Arbor
TGGCGGCCGATCTATCTCCCGAGGAGCGGCACATCATTCTCCATCAAGGGACCGAGCGTCCGGGGTGTGGCGTCTTCCTCGACAACAAGAAGAACGGCGTCTACGTGTGCCGGTTGTGCGCGCTGCCCCTCTACACGTCCGAGGCGAAGTTCAACTCGGGCACCGGGTGGCCGAGCTTCTTCGAGACCTTCGACGAGGCGCACGTCCGCGAGCTCCACGACGACAGCCACGGGATGCGGCGGACGGAGATCCGCTGCGCCCGCTGCGATGCCCACCTGGGGCACGTTTTCGACGACGGCCCGCGCCCCACTGGCAAGCGCCACTGCCTGAACTCGGCGTCCCTCTCGTTCGTCGACGAGGGACAGCCACTCCCGCTCAAGAGCTGAGCTAGCATTGCGGAGGTGAGCTCCCAGGACGACGAGCTGGCGCGTACGGCGACAGCCCCGGGAACGCCACCCACGATCGCGAAGGTAACCGAGCCGGCGCCAACAACGCTCGGTCGCTACAAGCTCGAGCGCGAGCTGGGCGCCGGCGGGATGGGCGTCGTCTACGCGGCGTTCGACCCAGATCTCGAGCGCCGCGTGGCGGTGAAGGTGCTGCGCTCCACAGCCGGCGGCGATGCGTCCCGGCAGCGCCTCCTCCGCGAGGCCCGGGCCATGGCGCGGCTCACCCACCCGAACGTCATCACCGTCCACGAGGTCGGCTCGACGGGGGGGCAGGACTTCGTCGCGATGGAGCTGATCGACGGCGAGACGCTCGCCGAGTGGTTGCGGTCGGCGAAGCGGCCCGAGGGCGCCGTCATCGATGCCTTCGTCGCGGCCGGCAAGGGCCTCGCCGCCGCGCACGCCGCGAGCATCGTCCACCGCGACTTCAAGCCGCACAACGTGCTGCGCAGCAAGGGCGGCCGGGTCGTCGTCACCGACTTCGGGCTGGCCCGCGCCGCCGATGCGCCCGCTGCCGATCCGATGGCCGCGACCCAGGATCTCGCGTCCGCGCTCGGCTCTGGCTCCGGCTCCCTCGGCGAGCTCACGGCGACCGGTTCGCTCCTGGGGACGCCGGCATACATGGCCCCCGAGCAGTGGCGCGGCGACGTCTCAACGGCGTCTGATCAATTCGCGTACTGCGTCGCGCTGTGGGAAGCCCTCGCCGGCAAGCGGCCCTTCCAGGGCTCGACGATCGACGAGCTCCGCGCGGCGATCGAAGCGGGACCGGCCAAGCTCGACGCGTCGGCGATTCCGCGCCGCTTGCGCCCGATCTTGATCCGCGGACTCGCGCCCGCGCCCGCGCAGCGCTTCGCCTCCATGGATGCGCTCCTCGCGGCCATGCGCAGGGCGGAGCGTCGGCCCGCGGTGGCGTATGCGGTCGGGGGCGCGGTGCTCGCGGTCGGGGCCGTGATCGGCGTGACGGCGTTGCTCCTCGCGCGCGGCCCCGAGCCCGTCGGCGACACCTGCCCCGTGCCCGCGCTCGATCCCACCGTCGTGTGGTCGGCGCGACGCGACGCCGCGCTCGGCCCTCACAAGGTCGTGCGCTCGATGCTGGCCAAGGACCATGCGACGTGGCTCGCGGTCCGAACCGACATCTGCTCGCTGCCGTCGCAGCTGCGCGGCGAGCGGCTCGCCTGCCTCGATGCCGTCGCGAGCTACCAGGACATGATCGCCGGCATCGGCGAGACCTTGCCCGCGACGGCGTACTACGCCGCCTCGACCGCGTTGCTCGTCGACCCGGCGCTATGCAACACGGCGCGGCCGCCGCGCCTCCTGCCGGCAACCACCGAGCTGCGGGCGGTGATCACCGCTGCGGTTCCCACGTCGGATCACGAAGACGCGCGCTCGCCGGCGCAAGTGAAGCGGATCGTCGACTTCGCCGGCTCCGATCCGTGCGCGCTCGCGTGGGCCTACCTGGTCGCGGTCGAGGGTCAGGGCGCTCTCGAGCGCGCGCGCATGCTCGACCTCGCCGAGCAGACCTCGCTGCGATGCGAGGACGAGTTCGTCAAGGCGATCGTGGCCACCGAGCTCGCTCGCGCCGCCGTGAGTGGATGGCTCCCCACCGGCCAGTCCCGCATGCGCACGGCCATCGCCGCCATCGAGCGGGTGAAGCAGAGTGACCTGCAGGGCCAGATCGACATCATGCGCTCCGAGCTCGCCATGCGGGACCGCAACTACGACGCCGCGCTCACCGCGATGGAATCCGCGCGCGCCAAGTTCGCTGCCCGGGGGCGAACCACCGCCGAGGTCGCCAGTGTGTTTGGTCTCGCGGGCATCTACGGTGCGCGCGGCCAGCCCGGCGATCTCCAGAAGGTCGACCAGCTGATGGCGGACCTCCGGCCGCGCGTGATCGCGGCCTTCGGTGAGCAGAGCGAGCAGCTCCGCGACATCAACAGCATCGCCGCGCGCCGGGTGTTCTCCACCGGTGACGTCCAGACGGCCCACGAGCTCTTCACCGCGCTGTGGCGCGCGCGGCCCGTCAAGAAGCCGATGCGGATCACGGGCCGCGTTCTCGACGCCCAGGGTACCCCCGTCGCCAATGCCAAGGTCTACGGCGCCGAAGGCGGAGCGGGCTCGTCGGTCGCCGCCCTCGAGCTTCTCCCCGGCCAGGCCCACGGCATCCGCTGGACGGTCACCGGCGCCGACGGGACGTTCGTCCTCGACGAGGGCTCCGTCGATGGCATCGTGATCGCCGAGTCCGGCGACCGCCGCTCGAACGCAGTCACCTCCGCCGCCACCGTCGAGCTCACGCTCGCGCCCACGAGCCGCATCGAAGGCACGGTGCTTGTCGACGGGAAACCCGCCGAGGGCTACGCGTTGCTCTTCGGCCTCGCCGACCGGGTCCTCAGCCCGTACCGCCTCGTCGCCCCGGTGCGGCCCGATGGCACGTTCACGCTCTCCGGGGCCCCGCGCGGCAAGCTCACCGCCACCGTCATCCACAACGATCCGCTCCAGGGCATGGTCCATGTCGTCGATGTCGTCGTGAACGCGCCGGTCGTCACCGGGATCGAGATCCGCGTGCAGAAGACCGAGCGCACCCTCGCGTTCCTCCTGCGCTCCACGGTCAACGCGCCGCTCTCCAACGCCCAGGTCTTCGTCATTCCCGGAGGCCCGGTCCCCAAGACCATCATCGATCTCATCGAGCGTCCTACCGGTCGCGCCGTCGGGGTCGGCCGTCCTGTCGACGAGAACACCTCCGCTGCGATTCGCAGCCTCGCCAAGCGCGGTGATCTGGTCGCAACCGTCACCAACGTCGCCGCCAACCTCACCCAGGCCTGCGCCATCCCGCTCCCCGACGACCTCGACGACGATACCCTCAGCACCCGCGTCATCGAGCACGCCGCGCAAGTCCCGCTCGTCTGCGTTCCCCTCGCCGCGAATCAGACGACGACGGTCATCGAAGTCCCGCCCTGGCCGCGCCTCGACTAAGGTCCCTCCGTGCCCGGTCCGAAGCTGTCTCTCCCCGTGATGCCGACGATCGCGCCGATGCTCGCGAAGGCCGCATCGTCGTTGCCCTCCGGCGAGGGCTGGCTCTACGAGCCCAAGTGGGACGGCTTCCGCTGCCTCGTCTTCAAGGACGGCGACGAGCTGCTGCTCCAGTCGCGCGACGAGAAGCCCCTCGGCCGCTACTTCCCCGAGCTCGAGGTCAGCCTGCGCGCCGCCCTGCCCCCGCGCTGCGTGCTCGACGGCGAGATCGTGATCTCCGTGAACGGTCGCCTCGAGTTCGAGCTCCTGCTGGGCCGCATCCACCCCGCCGCCTCGCGCGTGAAGATGCTCGCCGAGCAAGCCCCGTCCGCGTACGTCGCGTGGGACCTGCTCGCCTTCGCGGACGAAGACCTCCGCGAGCTCGGGCAGGTGCAACGCCGCGAGCGACTCCTGACCGCGCTGGCCGGCGTGAAGCCCCCCGTCCACGTCACCCCCGCGACGACCGATCGCGCCGTCGCCGAGGACTGGTTCGCGCGCTTCGAAGGTGCCGGCCTCGACGGCGTCATGGCCAAGCCCGTTGGCCTGACCTACCAGCCCAACAAGCGCGCCATGCTGAAGATCAAGCACCAGCGGACGGCCGACTGCGTCGTCGCTGGCTTCCGCTGGTACAAGGGCGGCACGGGCACGCTCGTCGGCTCGCTGCTCCTCGGCCTCTACGACACCGATGGCAAGCTGCATCACGTCGGCGTCGCGTCGTCGTTCACCGCCGCCCGCCGCGCCGAGCTCGCCGCGTTCTTCGCCCCGTACCGCGAGCACGCCCGCGAGGCCCATCCGTGGAAGGAGTGGGCCGAGTGGCAGGAGAGCGAGACCGCGCAGCGCCTCCCCGGCGCGACCTCGCGGTGGAACCGCGGCAAGGATCTCTCCTGGGAGCCCATCCGCCTCGAGCTCGTCGCCGAGGTCTCCTACGACCACATGCAAGGCTCCCGCTTCCGCCACGCCACCCACTTCCAGCGCTGGCGCTCCGACAAGCAGCCCTCGGACTGCCGCTACGATCAGCTCGAAGAGAGCCCCGCCTTCGAGCTCGGCCAGATCTTCGGCGCGTAGCGAAGGCGGTGCTCACGGGCAGGTCTGGAACCAGGCCTCGAAGGCTCCGCCGTTGCAGACGTACACGATCGGGCAGCAGCTCGTTCCGTAGATGCACCGCACGCCCTCCGCGTCGCACGGCCGGTTGACGTTGGGCTCCGCGCTTGGACAGCCGGCGGGGTTCGTGTGCACGCAGCGTCCGGGCGCAACGGGCGTGGGCGTGGGCAGCGGGGGCGCCGCCGGCTGCGCGTCGATCGGCGCGGGCACCACCGGCACGGGATCGGGGGGCGACTCCGGCGCACCGCGGCGCCGCGGCTTCTTGCGAACTGGCGTGGTGGCGGGGGGCGCGTCGACGCGCGGAGCATCGGCGATCACCACGCTGGCCGGGCCATCCACGGCCGCATCCCGAACGGGGACCGGCACGTCGGGCGGCGTGGCTCGCGGACGGGCGACGCCGACGAGCACCGCGACGAAGGCCACGAAGACCATGGCCACCACGATCACGATCCTCACCCCTGGAGGATAGCCGGTGCGGAAGCCCCCGAGGTTCCGTGACGCGTGGCGCGCGAGTTATCCTCGGGGCGTGGACGGGTATCTCGTAGAGGCCTACTACCTCTCGAACGAAGCGATCGCCAGCGTGGTCGGGAGCCGAGACCGCGCACTGCACGAGCGCGTGCTCGCCGATTCGTCGGGCCTCATCAAGACCCACGCGGCGCGCTACGACGACAAGCCGTTGACCGTCGCCATCGACGAAGTGTTCCGCGGCGAGATGGGAGACTTCTTCGAGTTTGGCTACAACACGACGCTGGCGCTCTGGCCCATCATCGCAGCGCTCGCCTCGAAGCGGCCCGCGGCCCCGTCGATCGCGCGCCCCTTCGTGCCGCTGGACGACGTTGCTGTCGAGCTGGACGATGCCAAGCTGTATCCGCGCCTGAGCACGTTGTTCTGGTCGCTGATGGCTTACGACGAGAACGCGTACGCGTTGAAGATCGAGAGCTACCCATCGCTCGCCGATCGCCCGTCGATCATCACGCTGCCCCCGAAGGTCCTGGCGAAGCTTGCTCCCGAGAGCAAGGCCATGCGCGCCGAGCTGGATCAGCTGTCCGGACCGGGAGGCGGAGCGGCCTGGATCGCCGCATGCGGTGGCCGGGCCCCGGACCTGCTGCGATTGCTCGACTGGCTGGATGCGGCGCACGCCGAGAAGCTCGACCTCTGCCTCGTGCTCGACGGCGACAGCTGACTGACGGCCGGACAGATCGTGGGCGCGTGGAGCACGCGACGGCCACCGCCTGCATGTGTGAAGTTCGGGGCATGTCTGACCCGTACGCGACGCTCGTCGAGAGCTTCACGAAGCTGTATCGGTACCAGCACCTGGCGAGCATCGTCGGGTGGGACCAGGCGGCCATGATGCCAAGCAAAGGGAACGAGGCGCGGAGCGCGGCGATGGCGGAGCTCGCGGTGCTGATGCACGACACGCTGACGGCGGCGCATGTGGGCGCGGCCATCCATGCCGCGAAGGACACGGACGACGCGGAACAGCAGGCCAGTGTTCGCGAGATGGAGCGGCAGTGGCGGGCGGCCGCGCTGTTGCCGGGGAAGCTGGTGGAGGCGAAGAGCCTCGCGGGGACCAGGTGCGAGCACGCGTGGCGCACGCAGCGTCGGGCGAACGATTGGGCCGGGTTCCTCGTGAACTGGCAGCCGGTGGTGGAGTGCGCGCGGCAGGAGGCGACCCTGCTCGCCGAGGCGACGGGGCTGTCGAAGTACGACGCCCTGGTGGACCGCTACGAGCCGGGCATGACGTCGGCGCGGATCGAGCCGATCTTCGATGATCTCAAGGCGTGGTTGCCGGGGCTGATCCAGGAGGTCGTGGCGAAGCAGCAGGCCGAGGCCGTCATCGCGCCGGTGGGCCCGTTTCCGATCGAGCGGCAGCGCGCGCTGGGCCAGGAGATCATGGCGATCCTGGGCTTCGACTTCGAGGGCGGACGACTCGATGTGTCGACGCATCCGTTCTGCGGCGGCGTCGCCGAGGACGTGCGCATCACGACGCGGTATCGCGAGGACGACTTCGTGCAGGCGCTCATGGGGATCGTGCACGAGACGGGGCACGCCCGGTACGAGCAGCGGCTCCCCCGGGCGTGGGTGCATCTGCCACTCGGCGTGGCGCGCTCGATGGGGATCCACGAGAGCCAGTCGCTGGCGTTCGAGATGCAGCTCGGACGCAGCGCGCCGTTCCTCGCGCTGATCGCCCCGCTGGTGCAGAAGCACCTGGGCGACCAGCCGGCGTTCGCGGTGGCGAACCTCGTGAAGCTGTACACACGCGTCGAGCCGGGCCTGATTCGCGTCGACGCCGACGAGCTCACGTATCCGATGCACGTGATCCTGCGATTCGAGATCGAGCGCGCGCTGATCGAGGGCCAGATCGAGCCGGCGGATGTGCCCGCGCTGTGGGACGAGAAGATGGCCGCGTACCTCGGGCGCGACACCCGCGGCGACTTCACCAACGGCTGTCTGCAGGACATCCACTGGACCGATGGCTCGTTCGGATATTTCCCGAGCTACACGCTGGGCGCGATGTATGCCGCCCAGTGGTTCGCGGCCATCCGCGCGCAGCACCCGGACCTGGATGCGCAGATCGCGGGCGGCAACCTCGCGCCCATCTTCACGTGGCTCGATGCGAACATCTGGAGCCAGGCATCGCGGTGGGAGACGCCCGCGCTCATCGAGCGGGCCACGGGCGCGCCCCTGACGGCGAGCCACTTCCAGAAGCACCTACGCGCGCGGTACCTGGAAACATAGGCCTTTACGCGGGACTGGCGGGGCGAGAGACTGGCCGGGATGAGGATGTCCGCCTGGCTTGGAATTGCCGTGGTGCTCGCTGCCTGCGGTGACGATTCGACCACCGATGACATGACGCCGGGCATGGATGCGCCGCTGCCGGAGCCCGACTTCAAGGTGCGCGGCAGTGTCGAGCAAGTGCACGTGTGGAGTGCCCCCGCGGCCACCGAGGTGGTGCTGACCGATGCGACAGGGGTCGAGATCGCAAGCGCGACGACCGATGCGCTCGGCAGCTACATGTTCCGCAAGATCGCGCCCGGCACCGGCTACATGGTGAAGACGGCCGACGGCCTGCTCGAGGCCGGGCCCATCGACGTGCTCACGGAAGCGGCGAGCCTCCCGCCGCCAACCTTCTACTCGGAGCAGACGATCCAGCCGGGCAGCGGCTACATCAAGACGCGTGACGGCACGACGCTGTCGATCTACACCACGTTCCCCGCCGGCGAGGGGCCGTATCCGACGGTCGTGAACTACTCGGGGTACGACCCGTCGCGTCCGGGCCAGCCGCTCGATCCGTCGCTCGCGCACCTGTGCGGGCTCCTGCCCGTCATCTGCGATGCGCCGGCGGATCCGTCCGCACTCATCGCGGCCATGTTCGGCTACGCGACCGTCAGCGTGAACATCCGCGGCACGGGCTGCTCGGGCGGCGCGTTCGACTTCTTCGAGACGATGCAGGTCCTCGACGGCTACGACATCATCGAGACGGTGGCGGCCCAGCCGTGGGTCATGCACGGCAAGGTCGGCATGGTCGGCCTGTCGTATCCCGGCATCACGCAGCTCTTCGTCGCGAAGTCGAAGCCGCCGCACCTCGCGGCCATCACGCCGCTCTCGGTGATCGGCAGCGCCATCACGACCATGCGTCCGGGCGGCATCCTGAACGACGGCTTCGCCACCGCGTGGATCGAGCGCGTCATCTCGCGCGCGCAGCCGTATGGCCAGGGCTGGGAGCAGGCCCAGGTCGACGCGGGTGACATGCAGTGCGCGGAGAACCAGCTCTTGCACGGCCAGTACATCGACAACGTCCAGCAGGCGCGCGAGGCCAACTTCTACGTCCCCGCGGAACACGACCGCTTCAACCTCCAGACGTTCACCGACACGATCAACGTCCCGGTCTTCCTCGCGAGCGCCTGGCAGGACGAGCAGACCGGCCCGTTCTTCTTCACGATGCTCGATCACTTCTCGGGCTCGCCGAGCCTGCGCGTGCACGTCTACAACGGCGTCCACATCGATGCCTTCCAGCCCGAGGTCCTCCAGGAGTGGTTCAACTTCCTCGAGCTCTTCGTCGCCAAGCGCGTCCCCGGTGATGCGGAGCTCGCCATCATGATGGCGCCCGTCCTCTACGAAGAGGTGTTCAAGACGGACCAGCTCACCATCCAGGAGAGCCGGCTCCACTCGCAGCCGTCTTACGAGGCTGCCCTCGCACAGTGGAACTCCGAGAAGCCCATCCGCGCCCTCTTCGAGAGCGGTGCGGGCATGCCGGCGGAGGTGGGCGCGCCCATCCCGACGCACATCCGCGAGTTCGATCGCTACGCCACCGCGACGCCGCTCCGCCTCTTCGCGACGACAGATGGCTCCCTCGCCCCCACCGCCCCGACGACGACCGCGGCTCCCTACACCTTCGCCCACGATCCCGCGGCCGGCGACGTCACCATCCTCGCGCCGGGCGGCAACGTCTGGGACCTCCTGCCCCGCTACGACTGGAAGCAGCCCGCCGCCGGCTCCGCCGTCGTCTTCGAGGGCCCCGCGCTCACGAGCGACCTCGTGATGTTCGGGTCCGCCAGCGTCGACCTGTGGGTGCGCTCACCCGTCGATGAAGCCGACCTCGAAGTGAACCTCACCGAGATCCGTCCCGATGGCCAGGAGGTCTTCGTGCAGGCCGGCTGGATCCGCGCCAGCCTCCGCGCGCCCGGCGCCGACGGCACGGCCCTGTGGCCCTCCTACTCTCTCACCGAAGCGGACGCCGCGCCGCTCGTCCCGGGCGAGTGGACGCAGGTGCGCGTCGGCACCGCCGGCTTCCAGCACGTCTTCCGCGCCGGCTCTCGCATCCGCGTCAGCGTCGACACCCCCGGCGGCAGCCGCTCCGAGTGGTACTTCGACCTGAAGACCTTCACGCTCAACCCCGTCACCTACGAGATCGGTCACGACATGGCGCACCCGACGAGCATCGCGCTCCCCGTCATCACTGGTCAGACCTCGTCCACGCCCTACCCGGCGTGTCCTTCCATGCGCGGCCAGCAGTGCCGCACCTATCAGCCGTACAGTAACGTCACCGCCGAATGACCATGCACCTCGACGCCTCTGACTTCGCTGCCCTCGACGAGCCCCAGCGCATCGCCGTCCTCGAAACCATGGTCGTCGCGCTCATCGCCGACACCAAGGTCACTCCATCCGAGATCCGCCGCTTCGACGAGATCGTCCTTGGCCTGCCGTGGGGCGTGGAGCGCGAGGTCCTCGGCGCGATGGTCCGCAGCGCGCGCGACCGCCTCGTCGCGCTCAAGACCCAGCCCGAGGTGCTGGAGTACGTCGGGAAGCTCGCCAAGCTCCTCCCCGATCAGATGCTCCGCGAGAAGCTCATCTTCACGATGGCCACGCTCTTCCACTCCGATGGCGAGCTCGCCAACCAGGAGAAGGCGATCCTCGGCCTCTTCGCGATCACCTTCGAGATCAAGCCCGACCGCGTGAACGTGATCCGCGAGGCGCTGCACCTCCCGCCGCTGCCCGCCGATACGAAGCTACTGCTGAACTAGGCAGTGTCGCAGGGGTCCGACCCCTGCGACACCCTCCCGCGACGGCCGTGGGAGCGCGCACATGCAGACTTGGCGTCTGGGGCGGCTTGGCGTTCGACCTCTGACCACGCCGCCAGGAACGCGAATCAGGCCGCCATGGCCGCGCCGTCGAGGATCGCGTTCACCTCGGCGAGGGTCGTCGCCTTGAACAGCGTCGGACGCAGTGCCAGGGCGCGCTCGCCGAGGACGTGGAGATGCCGGCGGGTCATGGGGATGCCGCGCCACTCGCCGCGCTCGGCGACGTTGGTCTCGACGAGCAAGCGGTACATCGCGATGCGCTCATCCGGCGTCGGGCCGGGGATGGGCGCGCCCGCCAGGGCGGCGTGGGCCTCGCGGAAGATCCACGGGTGATCGATCGCGCCGCGGCCGATCATCGTGCCCGCGCAGCCCGTCTCGGCGAAGGCGCGCATCACGTCGGCGGCGGACCGGATATCGCCGTTCACGATCACCGGCATCGAGACCGCCGCCCGCGCCTTCGCCGCCCACGACCAGTCGGCGGCACCGGAGTGACCCATCTGCGCCGTGCGGCAGTGAATCGTCAGCGCCGAGACGCCCACGTCCTCGAGGCGGCGCGCCAGATCGACGATCGGCATCTCCGACTCGGGGCCCCAGCCGATGCGCGTCTTCACCGTCACCGGCAGCGCGACGGCCCGCACCACCTCGCGCGCCATCGCGATCATCGCGTCGGGGTTTCGCAGCCAGGCCGCACCGGCGCCCCCGCGGACGATCTTCGGCACCCAGCAGCCGCAGTTGATGTCGATGAACGTGGGCGCCGCGCGCTCCGAGATCCGCGCCGCATCCAGCAGCATCGCCGGGTCGGCGCCGTAGATCTGGATGGCCGTCGGCTGGTCATCTGGCACCAGGGTGATCTTGCGCTGCGCCGGGCGCGCCCCCACGACCAGCTGCTCGGCGCGCACGAACTCGGTCACGCAGACGCGGGCCCCCACGCTCCGGCACACCCGGCGAAAGGGCGCGTCGGTCACGTCTTCCATTGGCGCCAGCCAGACGGGTGACGAGGCGAGGAGCTCGCGAATCACGGGCGCATATAGACCACCAAAGCGGGCCGATGTGAACCGCCCGTGCTGTCGGCGCCGAACGTGCAGTCAGGGCTGCTGATCGTCCGTCGAGGAAGGTGGCTGATGAAGCGCTCGGATCTAGCGTCGTGGAGACCTGCGGTTCCTGCAGTCGTCGCTGCAAGAACCGCAGAAGTGCTCCGCGCGCAGCGTCGCTGGTCACTCGCGTGCTGGCTGGTGGTCGCGTCGCTCGCGGGGTGCGTTCCGCCGGGTTCGTGGATGGGGGCTGGCACGTGGGGCTGGACCGGGTTCGCGCCGACGCCAGAGGCGCCTCCGCTGCCCGCGCCCGAGGACCCGTACGGGGAGCCCCCGCCGACAACCTCCGGGTTCGCGGCCCCCCTCCAGGTCCACGTCACCGGCACCGGGGGCCGCGTCACCGCGGGCGAGGCCGACAACGGCCCGCAGTGGATCTCCCGCGCGCTCTACAACGCGGGCTACTCGTACGCCGACATCCCCGCCTTCGAGGGCACGGCGGCCGAGTGGCAGTTCATGATCACGTGCGCGCAGAATCACTTCGCGGGCTTCCCGATCCAGCTCGTCGATACGGCGCCGACGACCGGCGACTACGTCACGGTGGTGGTCGGCGGTCAGGCCGCGCACATGGGTCAGACGAACATGTGGGGCTGGGCCTCGATGGGAGACAAGGCCGTGGTCGTGCGGGGGATGGGCTTCGTGTTCTCGCAGGATCACGGTCCCACGCAGCGCGCGGACCTGTGCCAGACGCTCGCCCACGAGATCGGCCACCTCGTGGGTCTCGATCACACGCAGGACTGTGGGGACCTGATGGAGACGCCGCGCAACTGCGAACGGACGGGCTTCCTCGAGCGATCGCGCGCCGCGCTCGCGGTCTCGCTCGCCCCCTACACGCACACGCCGACCGCGGTCACCCCCACGAGCCACGCCATCGAACGGCTCACCCCGACGTTCGGGTACTGGCCCATCTCCATCGAGGCCGAGAAGCCGCTCGCGCGGGGCTTGATGCATGTCCGTACGCCCAGCGGGTATCGCAGCGAGTACCACTGCCTGCCCGGCGTCGCTGACTGCAAGATCGACGGCGCGCACCTGTCGGGCCGCTACCCGCTGATGGAGCCGGGCGTGTTCACGATGCGCCTCGAGCTCTTCTATCTCGATGGCGAGGTCCGGATGACTCCCTGGATCACCACGGCCGGCCTGTCGCCTTCTCCGTGACAGGGATGCCCGGTTTCGACGGATTTTCGAGGGGGGGCGCGCCAACTGCGCGCGATCCCACACGTCCGGAACGGCACCGCCATTGCTGAAGGTCTGGGGCGTGAAGCCCGTCAAGCTCGCCCTGGTCGCCCTCCCCCTCCTGCTGTCGGCCCGCCCCGCGGACGCCTGCAGCCCCGCGTTGTGCCAGCCGGGCGCCTTCGTGCCGAGCCAGGGAGCCACGGTGCCTGCGAGCGCCGCCGCCCTGTACTGGCGGCCGATGTTCGGGCAAGTCGAGGTCGCTCCAGCGTCGCTGCGGCTGGTGGCCACGGGCTCCTCCGAGGCCATCGCGTTCACGACGACCCCGCTTCCCGGCGGCGACTATCTGATCGTGCCCGCGGTCCCGCTCGTCGCGGGCACCGAGTACCGCCTCGAAGATCCGACCGAGTGCGCCGAGTCGGGCGTGGCTGATGGTCCACAGGCGACCTTCACCGCCACCGCGGCCGTCGCGCTCCCCGCGGCGCTTGGCTCCCTCGAAGCCACCGCGCCCGCCCGCAGCACGCTGAACCTCGCCAGCTCGAGCGGGACGTGCTCGTCCGACGCCGACGTCGTGAGCACGATCGTCTCGCTGACGTTCGATGCGAGCGCGGAGCCGTGGCGCCACGTCCTGCACTACACGACGTACGTCGACGATCAGCTCTGGGCGCGCAGCACGAGCGCCATCGCGTCTCCGGATCCGGGTGCCAGCTCGGTCGGGCGCGGCGCGGACCGTATCTACCGCGTATGTAGCACCGAGGACTCGGGCATCGGCGCGGGCGTCAGCGCCGGCCCTCACGTCGTGCGCATCGAGGCCACGTTGCCCGGCACGAGCGTCGCCCTCGCGTCGCGCACCGTGACCGTCGAGCTCGACTGCGATGCGCCCGGCGATGGCGACGGCAGCGACACCACGGACGACGGCGACGACACGGCCAGTGACGGCTCCACGGACCCCGATGACGAGGGTGGCTGCTCGGCGGGCGGAGGCCCCGGGCTACTCGTTGCTCTCGGAGCGATCACCCTGCGTCGCCGCCGCCGCCGCGCCTGAGCCGGCGTACTCGGACTTCCAGTCGTAGTTCGGATCCGGATCTGCGGGCGGTGGGTGGTCGGAGGCAGGGATCGTCTTGAGGTTCACGCGCACGCGGTACCACATCGACGAGCGACCACGATTGCTGTCGACGAGGTAGGCCTCGGGCGGCAACCTCGCCGCGACGTCCGGATGCCGCTCCTTCCAGCGCTCAAGCCCGGCGAGCGCGTCGACCTTCAGCTTCGCGTTCGCGATGGTGATCACCGGCAGCTTCGGCTTCGGCGGCGCTGCCTGCTTCGCACGTGATGGAGCCACCCGCGGTGCTTCGGCGTCGCCCTTCCCGAAGTGCGGTGGCCACGGCGCATCGCTCTGCCCGTCGGCCTCCTGGCGATCCGCGAGCGCGAGCAACGGCGCGAGCGTGCCGACGGCCTCGTCGATCCGTGCATGCGCGTCGCCGTGCGCGGCGTACAGCGCTGGCACCGTCGCGAGCGTGTAGTCGGCGGGATTGCACCGCAGAAACTCGTCCCAGGTCAGCGGATACGACACGCGGGCGTCGGGCACGGGGCGCACCGAGTACACGCTGCACGTCGTGCGGTCGCGGGCGTTCTGGTTGAAGTCGAGGAACACCCCGTGGCGCTCCTCCTTCCACCACTTCGCCGTCGCGATGCGAGGCGCTCGCCGCTCCACCTCGCGGGCGAGTGCGACCGCGGCGCGCCGCACCACCGTGAACGGCCAGGCCGGCTCGATACGGGCCCAGATGTGCGCTCCGCGCGAGCCGCTCGTCTTCGGCCAGCCCACCAGCCCTACCTCGGAGAGCACCTCGCGCACGACGGCCGCGACCTCGAGGATCTGGGACCACGGTACGCCCGGCACCGGATCGAGATCGATGCGGAGCTCGTCGGGGCGGTCCATGTCCTCGCGCCGGATCGCGTGCGGATTCAGATCCACGCAGCCCAGGTTCACGATGTACGCAAGCTGCGCGCGGTTCGTGACGACGACCTCGTCGGCCGTGCGCCCCGACGGAAACGTGAACGTCACCGTCTCCACCCACGGCGGCCGCTTCTCGGCGGCTCGCTTCTGATAGAAGGGCTCGCCCTCGACACCGTTCACGTAGCGCTTCAGGATCATCGGCCGGCGCGCCACGCCGCGGAGGGCCCCCTCGGCCACGCTCAGGTAGTAGCGGACGAGGTCCAGCTTCGTGATCCCGAGCTTCGGCCAGAACATCTTGCGCGGGTTCGTGACCGGGACCTCGATCCCGTCGAGCGAGAGCATCTGCTGCTCGACCTTTGGCACCCCCAGATCCTTGCACGATCGGCCGCGACCGCCTACATCCCCGCCATGACGACGCGGGCAGCGGTCAGAGCCCTCCTCGTGCTCGCGTTCCCCATGGTGATCGCGCGCGCGACCCAGGCGGTGATGACGTTCGCCGATGCGCTCCTCGTCGAGCACCTCGGGCCCGGCGCCATCGCCGCCTCCGCGACCGGGGGCATGAACACGTTCGCGATCATCATCCTGCCGATGTGCACGGTCTTCATCGTGCAGAGCTTCGTGGCGCAGCTCGTCGGCAAGGGCGACCTCGAGGGCACGAGCCGCTTCGCCTGGTATGGCCTCATCATCGCCGGCGTGGCTGGTCTGCTCGGTCTCCTCGCCATCCCGGCCGTCGGTCCGCTGCTCGACCTCAGCGACTACTCGCCCGAGGTGCGCGCCGACATGACGACGTACATGCACATCCGGCTCACGTCCGTGGCGGCCGTCGTCGCGGCGGAGGCCATCAACAACTACTACGGGGGGCTCGGTAACACGTGGATGTCGATGGTCGGCAGCTTCGTGCAGATGATCGTCGACCTCGTCCTGAACATCGTCCTCATCTACGGCTACTGGGGCTTCCCGGCGATGGGCGTGCAGGGAGCGGCGCTCTCGACGAGCATCGCGAGCTGGGTCGGCGCCATCTTCATGATCGTCGTGTTCTGGCGCCGCGTCGGGATCAAGGCGCCGCGGCCTAGCAAGCTCGGGCTCTCCGTGCGCGAGCTTCTGCGCGTCGTGCGCTTCGGGCTGCCGAACGGCCTCAACTACTTCGCCGAGTTCGCGGCGTTTCAGGTCTTCGTGAACGTCATGCTCGCGGGCCTCGGCGATGTGCCCGTCGCGGCCCTGAACGTCGTAATCGCCATCAACTCCGTCGCGTTCATGCCGGCCTTCGGGCTCGCGTCGGCGGGCGCCATCCTCGCCGGGCAATCGATCGGCGCAGGCCACAAGGACGAGGTCGGCGGCCACGTGAAGATCACGCTCATCTGCACGATGTCGTGGATGGGCCTGGTCGGTGCGCTGTACTTCGTCGCTCCGCGCACGCTGCTCGGGCTCTTCGATAGCGGGGGCACCGGCGGTAACCTCGTCGCCGTCGGCGTCACCATGCTCGCCATCAGTGCGGCCTGGCAGCTCTTCGACGCCACGTGCATGACGCTGTCCGAGACGCTCCGCGCCGCCGGCGACACGACCTGGACCATGGCCGCCCGCCTGGTCCTGGCGTGGGCCGTGTTCCTGCCCGCCGCCTACGTCGTGGTCGACGTCTGGGACGGTGGTCCCGTCGGCGCGATGCTCGTCGTCGTCGGGTACATCGGAGCCCTCGCGGGGCTCCTGGCGCTGCGCTTCCGCTCCGGGGCCTGGAAGCGCATCGCGCTCATCGAGCCGCAGCTCGTGTAACTGCTACTTCCCGCCGAAGTGGCCGGTGAGCATCAGCGAGGTCACGAGCGCCTGCACGCCGTACGTGCCCTTGAAGGCCGGCATGAACGGCTCGTCCGACGTCTCGCGCTCACCGGGCGTGACCCAGAGGAGGCCCGCGTGGATGCCGTAGTTGCCAAACGCGTAGCTGCCACCGAGCGACACGTTCGTGCGATCGATATCGGGGAGGCGAGCGGTCAGGGTCTCCGGTGGGATCGGCGTCGGGTCGTAGACGAAGCCCGCGCGCACCGCAGCCTTCGAGCCGATCTTGTACTCGGCGCCGACGCGGAACGTGACCTTGTCCTCGTAGTTCTGCGGCGAGACCGTCTGCGAGCCGTCGGGCAGGTTGATCGCGAGGGTCTTGAAGGCGCTCCAGTCGATCCACACCGCGTTGGCCTCGATCTGCAGCTCCGGGATGGGATCGACGGCGATGCCGCCCCACACCGACTGCGGCATCGTGATCGACGTCGAGATCGCGCCGTCGGGCGGCAGCTGATCGCGGAACGGCGGCACGATGTCGAAGTCACCGTTGCCCTCGAAGTCGAGCGAGACGGGGCTGCGGTACATCACGCCGACGTGCAGCTGCTTCACCTGCGGCGGCGAGTACATGACACCGGCGCGCGCGCCGACGCCGAAGGCATCGCCGCCGAGTTTTGCCGTGCCCTGGACCTCGCCGAAGTTCAGCGTGTTCTCGAGCTGGACCGTCGCCGGCACGAGATCGATGCCGCCACCGAGCGAGAGGCCCGGCACGTACTTGTCGAGGTTCAGACCGACGGCGGCCGTGATGTAGTACGTGCGGAGCGTCTGATCCTGGATGACGTCGGACTGCGCGTGACCATCGGGCCACGACACGGCGAGGCCGAACGGCAGGTGGAAGCCGACGCCAACGCCGACCAGGTCATTGATGCGGCCGGTCGCGTAGATGCTCGGCACCACCGACGGATCGGAGTCCGTCTCGGTCTTCATGCCGCTCGAGTCCTCGTACGAGCCACTGGCGAAGTAGACGCCGGTGCCGATGGCCACCTGGACGCCTTCGCTCACCGCGATGCCGCCCGGGTTGAAGATCACCGACGACGCCGTCGTGTTGGTGGCGGCCGTCGCGTTGGCGCGGCCCGAGGCGCGCGCATCGTGCTCGTTGATGTTGAAGGCGTTCGCCGAGGCGAGGCTGGCACCGAGCGGGAGGCTCAGGGCACCTAGCAGGAGCTTGTTCATGTGCTTCATGGGGGTGCCTCGAGGCTATTGGTTGACCAGCAGGAAGTAGCCGGCGTCGGTCTGCATGCGCGCCGTCGCGAGGGCGCCGTCAGGCGTCGACGTGGCGGGCGAGAGCAGCGAGCCGTGGGAGAACGTATTGCCGGGGAAGCTCGTGGCCGCATCGGCGGGGAGCGTCGTGTAGCGGATGTACTTGCTCGTCATCGCGTCGTTGAAGACATCCGCCGACGGCGCCAGCGACGCCGAGGCGGCCGGGTCGGCATCGCCCACCATCGCGAACAGGCCGGTCAGCTTCGCCCCGTTCTCCGTCGCGATGTTCGGGACGACGGTGTCGCCCACGACCTGCTGGATCATGAAGCGGCGCGGCGCGAGCTTCTTGGCGAAGTTCGCCGGGTCGGCCGAGTCCAGCACCCAGCGACCGATCGCCGAGAACGTGCGGTAGCCCGGCTGCGTCTTCCACGCGGGCGTCGTGCAGAGCCCGGTGTCGTCGGCCGGATCGGGCGTGCCCTGGGTGTTGTAGACGTCGCCGGTGAGGATGCCGGCGCGGATGAGACCGTCGACGAGGTTGCAGCGAATCGCGAGCGTCTCCGTGTTCTCGAGGATGTCGACCCAGCCGACGCCGGGGACGTTCAGCACCGACGCCGTGACGTCGTCGGAGACGGCGGCGGTGATGCTGCCCATGATGCCGCCGAGCGACTGGCCCGCGTACATGATGTGCTCGTCATCGGCGACGAAGCCGCCACACGCTGCCCCGCTGCAGCTCTTCAGCGCCTTGATGACGCCGAGCTGATCGAGGACCGTCTGGCGGATGTTGTCGCGCGTCGCGCCGAGATCCGGCGAGAGGAAGGGCGCGTAGCAGGGCGACGCGTTGAGCGGGGACGGCGGCACACCGTTGACGTCCGCGCAGGTCCCCGTGTTGTTGATGCGCACCGCGCGCGAGGCGTGGGCCACCGCGTCGATCGCGACCGTCGCGAAGCCCGGCGCGCCCGCGAGCCCACCGGCGATCGCGAACACGTTCGACTTCTGCTGGCCGAGACCGTGCTGGAAGAGCACCGTCGGATAACCATTGGCCGGAGCCGCCGAGGCCGGCTGGAAGATGAAGGCCTCGATCACCTCGTCCTTCACGAACGTGGGACGGATCGGGTCGTTGGCGAACTGACCGGGGATGGCGCGACCACCAGCGAGCGGGTTCGTCACCTCGCTCTGGTACTGCCGCGACGACAGGCCCGCCTGGTACATGACGCCGATCGTCGCGCAGCCGAGGCGTGCGCAGACCTGAGTCCCGGCCGCGAGCGACTGACCACACGTCTGGGCCGAGTTACATGCGAGCCCCGGGCCGCCCGCCGCGCCGGCGAGCGCCGACGTGAGGAGCTTCAGGAAGCACTGCGTCGGGTTGGGCTCGGCAGGCACGCTGGCCGGCGGGACGCCCTGGTCGCAGATGAGGAACGGGTACTGCTGACGGGCCGGACTGCCCGGCGCACCCGGCGCGAGCGAGACCGGGATCGGCGCGGTGCCTCGGGGCGCGCCGTTGGCGTCCGGAGGACCGGTGAACGGGCCGTCAGGGATCATCGACGCGAGCGAGTCCGCGACCGACGGGTCGAGCGGATCGGTCGTCGTCTGCGTGTTGAAGTCCCACGCGATGAGCAGGCTGTTGCGGGCATGACCCTTCTGCTCGAGGAAGCCGACCGCCTGCGCGTGCGCCTTCCACAGGAGGTCGATGCCGAGGAGCGTCGCCTGGTCCGCCGGATCGAGCGGATCGAGCGGCGTGTTCTCGGCGGTGATGGTCATGCCGTCCGCGGCGACGGTGACCGGGTTCGTGGCCTGGCGTACCAGCGCCCACACGAACGACGGGCCGAGAGCCTCCCCCGTCGCCGTCTCCGCACCCGCCAAGATGCCGACCGTGTAGGTCGACTTTTGATCGAGCGGGGCGAGCGGAACGATGATGAGCTGCGGGATCGCAGTCGGGTTCGCGCAGCTCGCGTCGAAGCGCGTGGTCATGCTCGGGATGAGCAGCGTCGACACCGACATCGCATCGGCGGCCGGAACCGCGACGCCACCGGACGCGCGCTTGTACAGCACGACGTTGGTGCCGATCGACTCGGCCGAGACCGCGGTGGTGAACGTCGCCGTCAGCGACGCTTGATACGTCGCGAAGCCGTCGAGCTTGTTGATGACGCCCTCGCGGATCGCCTGGGCGGTCGGAGTCTCACCGCACTGCGCCGGCAGGTTCACCTTGCCGGTCGAGCGGTCGAGCAACAGGTTGTTGGGGAACGGAATGATGCGCGCACTGGGGTCGAACTCGACGATGGGTCCGCCAGTCGGCGGATCGTCGACGCCTTCACCCTCGTCGAGCTCGATTTCGGGGCAGCCCGTCGCGAATGCAGCGACGAGTGCGCAAGCTAGCCATTGTTTCATCGGGTCCTCTCCTCGAGGTCCGAAGTATAGGCACGGCCAGGGCCTTGTCGCGAATCTCCGCGGGGCTACCCGCTATTCCGTGGCGGATCCCACACCCGACCCGGACCCGCTGTCGGGGGGGGGCGGGAGGGGGTCGGTCTTGATCTGGTCGGGGCCGATGGTGTCGCGCGCGGTCTGGGCGCACTTCCGGATCAGGTCGTTGTCGGTCATGCTCGGGCCGCCGCCGACCTTCAAGATGCACTTGGTGTCTTCGTCGAAAAAGTGAAAGACCACCGGGTCTTTGGCGCCCGTTGGCACGACCTGCATGCACGCAAACGTGCCCATCGACTCGTCGTTGCTGGCCCCCAGCTTGGAACAGGACTTACGGAACCGCTCGGCGGTCTCGATCGTCGAGCAAACCGCGTGCACGTAGCAGAGAACGTCGCCGGGCAGCACCCCCAGGGTGGCCTCCTTCTTCCGCTTCTCGGCCTGCTGGGCCATCGTCAGCTTCTCGCCGCCGCGGATCAGCTCGCACGCCGCGTTCGTCTGGACGTTCGCCTTGGTGTTGTCGCGCACCGTGAGCGGGGCGACCTCGGCGAGCACCTCGGTGAACTTGTCGGGAGCGATCAGCCGCTCGCAGGGGATGGCGACACCCTCGGCCACGGGCGCCTTCTGGACCTTGGCCACCCCACCCGCGGCCTCCTTGCGCTTCATCTCGGCGGCGGCCTCCCGGGCCACCTCGTCCGCCGCACCGGTGTCGCTCTTGCAGCCGGCGAGCAAGCCCGCCACGAGTACGATCATCGTCCGCATTTGAGCGGAACCTAACCTATAGTGCCCCCCGAAGGGCGCCCATAGCTCAGCTGGATAGAGCACGGACCTTCTAAGTCTGAGGCCGCAGGTTCGACTCCTGCTGGGCGCGCCACTCCCAACGACCGCGATCCGGTCGATGTCATTAGCCACGATGCCCGTGGCACTCGAGCCAGCGATCGACACGCGACTGCGCCAGATCGCCCTCGAACGCGTTCAGCTCGGGGCGGTGCTGGTGCTGGTGGCCCTGCTCACCTCGCTCGTCGTGACGGGGCCGGTCGGGGTCCCCATCCCCGCCTACATCTATGTCGTCAACCTGGCGTTCTGCGCCGTCATCGCCGCCCTGCTGGTCGCCACCCGCAAGGACCGCATCGCGCTGCGGCATGCGCATCTCGCCCTGGGACTGGTCGGGCTCGCCCCGCCGTTCAACACCCTCGTGACCGAGGCCGTCACGGGCAACCCGTCCCTCGCGATCCCCCTGATGCTCGGGCTCGTGAGCCTCTCGCTCCAGATCGACACGCGCTGGTGCGTGGGCCTCGTGGTCTCGCTGTTCGTGACGTGGGTGCCGGTGCACGTCTCGCTCGGTCATCCCGATACCGCGATGGTCGTTGTGTGCGCCTTCGCGTGCTGCGTGATGGCGATCTCCTTCCAGGTCTACGCACGGCGCGCGATCGTCAACGCCGAGCGCAGCCGCGTCTCCGCCGAGAACCTGCGCGATCAGTTCATCCATGCGCAGCGCATGGAGGCCGTCGGCACGCTCGCCGCGGGGCTCGCCCACGACATGAACAACATCCTCGCCGGCATCCTGGGGCTCGGCGAGCTGATGCGCGAATCGGCCACGGATCCTGTACAGCAGGACGACCTCGCCAGCATCTGTCGCGAAGCGCAGCGCGGCGCCGCCCTCACCCATGCCCTCGTCGCGTTCAGCCGCAAGGGCCAGTACCGCCGCGATCAGGTCGAGCTCGACACGATCATCGATCAGATGGTCCCGCTCCTCCGGCGCACGTTGCCGAAGTCGGTGCAGATCGCACGCGTCGGCTCGGCGCGTGTCGTGATCGAGGGCGACTCGGCGCAGCTCGGTCAGGTGCTCGTGAACCTGTCGGTGAACGCCGCGGACGCGATCGATGGCGCGGGCCAGCTGACGATCGCCACCAGCGCCATCACCGTCGACGCCGCCCACGCCGAGCGCCTGCACATCGCGCCCGGCCGCTACGGCACGATCGAGGTGACCGACACCGGCGCCGGCATGGACGAGGCGACCCGCGCGCGCATCTTCGAGCCGTTCTTCACCACCAAGCCGCAGGGCAAGGGGACGGGGCTCGGCCTGGCGATGGTGTATGGCGTCGCGCAGGCGCATGCCGGCGCGATCGAGGTCGAGTCGACGCCCGGCACCGGCTCCACCTTCCGGCTCTACATCCCCGTCGTCTCCGAGGTGGCCGCGCCCAAGCCGGCGAAGAAGATCTCCGACCGCTTTCGCAAGGTGATGCGGGTCCTCGTCGTCGATGACGAGCCGCTCGTACGAGATATGGCGAAGCGCATGCTCGGGCGCTTCGGCCTCGAGGTGCTGCTCGCCGAGAACGGCGCCGTGGCGGTCGATCTGATGAAGGAACGCGGCAACGACGTCTCGCTCGTGCTCCTCGACATGTCGATGCCGGTGATGGGCGGTGCGGAGTGCTTCAAGCGGCTGCGCGAGATGACGCGGTGTCCCGTGCTGCTCGCCTCCGGCTATGCGGTCGAGGCGGAGGCCCAGGAGCTCCTCGCGAACGGTGCGGCCGGCTTCCTCGACAAGCCCTACACCGCCGCCACGCTCGGCGAGCACCTGCAGCGAATTCTAGGTCCGCTGGAGCGTGTTCCGACGCGGGCGAGCGCGTAGCGCGAGCAACGCGAGCCCGAGGAGCGGACCGGCCCCCGCCCCCGTGCTGCAGCCCCCCGTGATCTCGTCGCGGCAGGCTTCACCGACGACGGAGCACAGCCCGCCCGTGTCGGCCGCCTCGGGCGTACGCATCGTCGTGGTGCCGGGCGGGACCTGAAAGTACATCGTCGCGGCCACGAGCTCCGGGGGCGCGTCCTCGCAGCTCTCGACGAGCTCGCCGTCGAGACCCGCGGGCCACACGCCGTTGGAGACCCCGCAGTTGTGATCGAGGCCGAGCGCGTGGCCGATCTCGTGGGCCGCGGCGCTCGCGAGATCGATGGTGCCGGCGCGCGCATCGAGGGAGAGCATGAAGTCGACGGCATTCACTTCGATGTCGACCTCGATGATCTCGCCGTCGCGTGGATCGTTCGGGTTGTCGACGAAGAGGACGCGCGTCACGGCGACGGCGTCGGGCGAGTGACAGACCTCGGGCTCGGTCGGCGTCGCCGGGCGACACCACGTGTCGTCGCGAAACCGAATCGTGTTGAGGCCATCGCGCCCTTCGGTGGCGGTCGCGGCGGTGACACTGCCGAGCGTGACCTTCCCGCAGGCCTCGGCCGAGGAGGCGTCTTCCCACGCCGTGAACGCCTCGTGGAACGCATTCCACTCACCGTCACCAGCGATGGCGTCCGTCCCGCCCACGAGCGTGAAGGCCATGCAGCCCGACGCGTGATAGAGCGGACGCAAGCTGCGCGAGGTGCGCTGCACGCCCGTGCGAGCGGTGCCCGTCGCCGGCCTCACGCGGGCGGTGCGATCTTGCAGCCGCTCCGCGCGATAGCCACCACGCTGCGGGACGAGCGAGACGCGGTCCCCCTCGTGAAGCGGCAGCGTGCCGTGAGACAGCGACATGCCAATGCCGTCGACGGTGCCACCCGGTTGCGTGACGGAGATGGTCTGCCCGTCGTCCGTACGAATGACGACCTCGGTGATGATCATGTCGCCGGCGGCCGTCCAGCGTGACGACGTAACTTCCACCGCGCCGACCTGCGCACCGACGGCGGCGAGGACGGCGAGGATGCTCACAACAGGGCTACCAGCGCTTCACCGAGGACGGTCAGGAGATCCTGGCGGAGCTCGGCCTCGAGACCATCGACGGGCGGCAGCGCGGCGACCTCGGCCTGCACGCGCGCGAGGAGCTCCGTGCTCTGCACCGCCTTCAAGGCGACGAGCGACTGCACGATCACCACCTTAGGTGCCGTCTCGACGGTGGGATCCACGAGCTCGCGCTCGAGCGCCGCGATCGCCTTCGCCTCGCCGGTCTGGCCGAGGGCTTCGTAGATCTGGATCGTGTTGCCGAGAGCCTCCACCGACTCGCGGCGCTTCTCGACCTCGAGGAGCTTCACGAGGTGATCGACGACATCGGCCCGCTGGGCCGGGGGCGCCTCGGCGGCGAGCCGGCCCATGGCGTCGATGACGCTCGGGGCTGCCCACGGGCGGCTCGGGATGTCCTGCTCCATGAGCGCGGGGAGCGCATGGATGGCCTTGCGCGAGACGAGGGCATTCGCGGCCTCGGCGACCACCACCGCCTCCTCGGAGTCGAGGGCGATCACGAGCAGGTCGGTGCGATCCGTGCCGACATCCTCGCCGGCCGCGATGACGTCATCGACGGAGACGTCCTTCGCCTGCGTTGTCGCGGTCACGGTGGGCGCCCCTTTCACGGCGCGCACCTGCTGCTCCGTACCCGTCGCCTTCGTGACCTGCGAGGACGTTGTCGTCTTCGACTCCGAGCGTAGAGCGAGCCCGGTGATACCGGCCGCGAGTGCGACCGCGATGACGGAGGCGAGGGTACGGCGCTGCATGGCTTAGCAACCGGCGATCGAGCAATACATCGAGCGCATCTGCGACTGGGTCTTGTTCGGCTGGCCGTAGCGGCCCGGCGGCAACGACGCCCACTCGTACGACAGCTTCGACATCGCGTTCGAGAACTCCGATGCCGTCATCGCGCGCGTCTGCGGGACATTCACGCGGCGCGTGGTCGAGATGAGGTACGCGGCGCCGCGCTCCTGGTTCTCGGGCTCGAACGTGCCGTAGTTGCGGGCGCGCGCCACGCTCCTCCACGTGTTGATCAGGAACTGGTAGCGACCGGCGGCCGTCGAGCACGTGCTGCCGAAGCGGATGCACTGGTTCGGGTGGCTCTGGCAGCTCCCCGCGATGCGGAACGAGAACATGACGTCGTACCCGTCCTTGCTGTGATTGCGCGTGCCCTCGGCGAACGCGATCGAATCATGGAGGGCCTTCTGGAACGACGTGATGACGCCGTTCGCGCGCGATGGCGAGCATGTGCCACCACTCGACGGCGGGTTCGAAGGGTTCGGGTTGGTCGGCGGCGCGGGCGTGTCGCCGTTCTCGCGCACGACGTAGCGACCGAACACCCAGCCCGTGCCGCTGGGCGTGGTGACCTTCACCCAGCCGTTGCCGCCGCTCGTCTCCGCACAGGTCACCTTCGTGCCGTTGGGGAGGGAGCCAACGACCGCCGCGCTGGTGCTTCCCGTCGCTCGCAGGTTGAGCGACGAGGCCGTCACGACCAGGACTTCACCCTGGGCGACGATCTCGTTCACCGCGAGCTCGTTTTCGTTCCCGGAGTTGTCGCCGACGAGGACGTCGTCCTCTCCGTTCACGCATCCGGCAACCAGAGTTGCCACCAACAACAGGGCTGTACGCATCATGGGTGCGCACTGTCGACAGCACTCGGCGTACCACGTTCAGTTTGCGCAGAAGTGCGTATTTGGGCCGTCTGGGGGCCTCGATCGCGGCGTTGGCTGGGGGAACAGCCAGGGGGGGCAACTCCCCGATCCGGTTCGTTGCGCGTTCTGCGCATCTTCTGGCACGCACACTGCTTTTCGAGGTTCACATGGTCTCGGAAGCCGGCCCCCGCAGCGCCTCGTCAGTGGTAGGCGGGCGCCAGAGCACGCCGGTGAGCGCGAGCGCCCCGGAGCTCTCCAATCCACGGCGTGGGAACGTCGTCCTGCGCTTCCTGAAGACCCTCGGAAGGGAGTGCCTGAAGGACTCCATCGACGACCTCGGGGCCATGATGGCGTACTACGCGATCCTCGCCCTCTTCCCGATGATGGTCTTCGTCGTGACGCTGGCCCTGCTGGTGATCGACGACCAGACCATTCTCGAGGGCGTCCGCCTGGCCACGGCTGGTATGCCGTACGCCTTCAAGTCCGTCATCACCGAGACGGTGAAGAGCTTCATGGCGTCCGCGAGCTCGGGCTTCGCGATCGGTGGCGCGCTGTTCGCGCTGTGGGGAGCGTCCCGGGGCTCGGCCGCCCTCATGGGCGCCTTGAACTCCATGTTCAACAAGCAGGAGACGCGCTCGTTCCTGCGCCGCCAGGCGATCGCCATCGGCGTGACCTTCGCGATCGCCGTGCTCCTGGTGCTCGCCATGACCCTGCTCGTGGCCGGTCCCACCATCGGGCACTTCGTGGCCGACCGCTTCGGTCTGGGCCACGCCTTCGACGCCGCGTGGAGCGTGGGGCGCTGGCTCGGCGCGTGGGTCCTCGTGATGGCGGTCTGGGCCATCACGTACAAGTGGCTCCCGAACACGCAGGCGCCCCTCCGCATCTTCACGCCGGGGGCGGCCATTGGGGTCACGCTCTGGCTGGGGCTCAGCGCCCTCTTCGGCCTCTACCTCGACAACTTCGCCAGCTACGACAAGACCTACGGCACGCTCGGCGCGGGGATCGCGTTCCTGACCTGGATCTGGCTCTCGAGCGTCGCCATGCTCTTCGGCGCGGAGTTCAACGATGTCCTCGCGGACTTTCGCAAGCACCGCAGCGTCGCCGCCGCGCAGCTGGCCGACACCACGGAGGAGGGTTCGAATCGGTCCTAAGCGCGACGACGCCTGATGAGCCCGGCGAGTCCGAGCGCGAGCACGAATGCCCCCCATGGCGGGGTATCGTTGGTGCTGCAACAGCCCCCTTCGTCCTGCGGGAAGAAGCAAACGCCGTTCGCGGGGTCGGTCTCGTTCGCGGGGAGCTGACACGCGAGGTCGCCGGGACACTGATCGTCCTCGGTGTTGCACTGCTCGGTGCAGATCTTGGTCGTGTCGGAGCCGCGACAGACCCCCGAGAGGCACTGCTCGTTGACCTCGCACTCCTCCCCGACCTCGGCGGTCGGCGGGAGGAACGTGCAGCGACCATCGAGGCACTCCTGCGCCGTATCGCAGGCCTCGGTGCTCGTGCAGCCGCCCGCGGGCCCCTTGGTCACGGTGAGGATCGCGGAGTCGGTGCAGTTTTCGAGGTCATCGCAGGCGCGGAACTGGAGGTCGTAGATGCTGTCCGGCAAGCCCGGCGGAACCGCGACCGTGTACTGCGCGTTCAGGTCCTGACCGAGCTCGCCGACATAGGGCGCCCCGCCCTGCGTCACGTACACGTGACCGTTCATGATGAGCGAGAGCGTCTCCACGCCGCGCTCCGAGCCGGCGGTCCCGGCGACGACGGCCCCGAGCGTGCCCGGCGGGCTGCCACTGAAGGTGACCGCCGCGGTCGGGTTCGCGATCTCGGAGGTCTTGCTGCCAAACGCGGCATCGAGCTTCGAATGCGAGTTCTGCCGCATCGCACACGAGCACGGCATGAGGCTGACGCCGCCGCACTTCGCGCTCTTGTTGCGGAAGAAGTGCTTCGGCGGATTGCAGATGCCGATGTCGTAGGACATCGGATCGGGGCACGCAGACTTGCCGTCATCGAACTCGAACTGGTGCTCGAGTCCGAACGCGTGACCGGCCTCGTGCACGATCGTGTTGCACATCTCCTTCACGTAGCGAGGAGCGCCCCGGAAGATGCTGCGGTGATTGTCGGCGAGGGCGAACGACACGACGTTGTCGAGGGGCCCGGCACACGAGAGCGCCGAGAGGCCCAGGAGCTGGCCCATCACCTGGCCCTGGAACTGGATCGAGTCGTTGGTGCCCGACACGATCGACATGTGATACGGGCCGCTCGCCGGCCGCGTGTCGACGACGTTCACGTTGTAGTAGCTGTAGATCGAGCGCACGCAGGCGACGATCTCGTTCCACTCCTGATCGGCAGCCGCGCCCCGCATGCCCTCGTAGTTCGGGAACTCCTGGAACGTGAACGGCCCCGGCCCCGTGCCCGTGTTGTTCGAGACGTTGTTCGGCGCGTCGTGGCGGCCCTTCGTGATGGTGCACCCACCCGGACAGCGGTTCAGGAACAGGGTCGTCGGGGCGGCGCGCACGCGGGCCGGGTCGTAGACCACGCCGGGTTCTGGATCCTGCGTACCGCAGTAGCCTCCGTTCCCCATCGGATGCTGCTGCGTATCGGCCGCTGCGGGCGAGGTCAGGAGCGCGAGGACGAGCAGCGAGAAACGCATCTACGCCGGAGAATACCGAAAAGCGCGAACGCGCCCACGAAGAACCACGGTGGCTGGCTGTTCGTCGCGCTGCAGCAGCCGGCCGGCTCGATGACGCAGTGGTTCGTGAGGGTGCCGGCGGCGGCGCACGTGAAGCCCGGAGGGCACCCCGGAAGGCCGGCAGCCCCGTTCGGCCCGGCGGGATCACACGCCTGCGTGCACGTGGCGGCAATGCAGACGTTGCTCTCGCAGGATTGTGCGAACTCGCACGCATCGCCGAGCGTGCCGGTCGGCGCCGCCCAGAAGCAGCGGCCCGCCTCGCACTGCTGGCCGGTCGCACACGTCGCCGCCGAGGTGCAGGGCTCCCCCTTCTGGAGGGTGACGATCGGGGTGTCGGTGAAGCGGCCGAGATCCTCGCGGGCTCGCAGCGCGACATCCACGATGCCGTCGGGCAGCTCGGCGGGCACCATGACGGTGTACTGCGCGGGCGGCTGGCCAGCGTCGCCAAAGGCGGTGCCGGGCACGCTCGCCCATACGGTGCCATTCACCACGAGCTCGACGGCGGCGACCCCGCGCGCCGAGGCCGCGATCGCCACCAGCGCGGGCGGCAGCTCGGCGCCGGCCGCGGGCGGCGGATTCCATTCGATCGTGGGCAGCGGCGTGATCGGCTCGCCTTCCCCGAACACCCCGACGAGCCTGGCATGCGCGTTCTGGGTCTGGCCGCACTGGCACGGTGCGAGCTGATCGGTGCCGCAGCGGGCGGCGAGGTTCCGGAAGAACTTCTGACCTCCGCAATCCTTCCGATAGGTCATCGGGTCGTTACACGCGCTCGAGCCGTCGACGAACTCGAAGGCGTGGTCGAGACCGAACGCGTGCGCGCTCTCCTGCGTGACCGTCCAGCAGAGCTCGCGCATGCGTTCGAACGCATCGCCGGCGTGCGCACTCGCGAGCGTGAAGGAGATGGCGTTGGACAAGGGCGAGCAGTCATTCGCGAGCGGCGCCACGCCGAGCGTGCGGGGCGGATAGCCGATGTCTTGCGGGCTGCCGGCGACGAGCGCGAGGTGGTAGCTCTCCGACGGCGACGGCTTCACGTCGGTGACCGTGACCGCATACGGCGAGTAGACCTCGCGGACGCAGCTCACGAGGGCGCTCCACTCGGCATCGGCCGCCGGCCCGCTCGTGCCCATCGCGTTCGTGAACTCGCCGAGGAACGACTGCGACCTCGGCCCCTGCGGCACGAGCGACGTCATGGTCCGCGAGTCGGTGTCGCCGCTCGTGATGGTGCAGCCGCCGCGACAGCGCTCGAGGTAGATGATGTCGTCGATGCGCCGCCGCTCGGGGGAGGCCGGGGGCGCGGTGGGCACGGCGATGCGCTGGGCCTCGGCGACGCCCGTCACGGCCAGGAGGACAGCCAAGGTGGCGCGCATGGCTAGAGATCGGGCCGATAGTCCGTCGGCTCGAACCGCCCGACGACCCGCGCGGCCGTCGTCAGCAGCCCGGCCCGCCACCCCACGTCGACCCGCAAGGTGAGCAGCAGGTCGCTCGTGGGGTACTGCACGCGCTCCACGTTTGCCGTCACGCAGAAGCGGAGCACCTCGTCGGGAAACTTGATCGGCACGGTATCGGTGGCCTTGCCGTCGCGGCCCACGCTGACCTGGATCCGCAGGTCCGCCATGATGTCGCCGCCCCCGACGCGCTCGTGCCACTCCTTGAAGCAGCCCTCGAGATCGAAGTGCACCTGCTCGAGGGCCTGCGTGGACCGCTCGTCGATCGAGGGCTCGGGCTTCACGGCCGGCTTCGGTGGCGGATTCGCTTGATCGGTGAGCGCGATGATCTGCTCTGCGAGCTGCTTGATCTTCTCGTCCTTGACCGAGATCGCCTTCATCAGCTCCTGGATCTGCTCGATCGTCGGTCGACTCTCGAGTGCCTTCCGGAGCGCGTTCTTCTCGGCCTCGAGGCGGTTGAGCTGCTCGATAAGCGGACCGATGTCCGTCGACAGCGGGCGCTCTCGCTCGGTCGTCGGGCGCGTCATCACCATGGCCGCGACCGCCGTCCCCACGAGGGCCACGCCCCCGGCCACGATCACGGCCAGCCGCACCGGCGCGCGCGGCGGCGGCGGTACGAGCTCGGAGATCAACGCCGCCATCGTCGGGAACCGCTTCGCCCGCTCGCGCTCGAGGCCCCGCATCACCGCGCGTCCGATCGAGCTCGGCACCCTCGCCGCTTCCGGCGGTGCGGCCGCCTTCTCGTTCGACTCCAGCATCGAGACGCTCGACGCGCCCGGCAGCGGATGCGAGCCGTACAGCGCCTCGTACAGGGCGACACAGAAGCTGAACTGATCGGCGCGCGCGTCGATGTCGGGGCCGTACTGCTGCTCGGGAGCCATGTACCGCGGCGTCCCGAGCACGGTGCCCGTCGCGGTGAGGTCCGCGTTCAACGTGGCGGTGTCGCCGCCGCCCTTGACGCCGTCGTCGGGCGCCAGCACGGAGCGCGCGAGGCCGAAGTCCGTCACGCGCACGCGCCCATCGCCGCCGACGAGCACGTTGTCGGGTTTGAAGTCGCGGTGCAGCAAGCCGACGGAGTGCGCGGCCACGAGCCCACGCGCGGCCTGCAAGAACACGTCGATGATCTCGCGCCACGTCCGGGGGTACGCCTTGAGCCACTTCGTGAGGGTGTCGCCCTCGACGAACTCCATCGCGATGTAGAGGTCGCCGTCGTCCGTGGCGCCGACGTCGTAGGCCGCGACGACGTTGGGATGCGAGAGCTGGGCGATGGCCTGGGCCTCGCGCCGCAGCCGGGCACGTGCATCCTTGGAGTTGATCCGGGTGCCGGCGCGCAGGAGCTTCAGCGCCACCTTGCGATCGAGCTGCGGATCGTACGCCGAGAAGACGACGCCCATGCCACCTGCCCCCAGGGTGGACAGCACGAGGTAGCGCCCCACCCGATCGCCCACCGCGAAGACCCGCACCGGCCGGAGCTGTCCGCCCTGAGAGCCCACCTGGGAGGGGGTGAGCTTGTCGACCGGTGCGGTGGCCGCGTCCGAGTCGTCCGGAGGATCCGAGGCCAGGGCCGCCACGAGGGCCCGGCAGTCTCGACATCCGGCCAGGTGAGTCTCGGCCAGAGCTAGCTCTTTGGCCGACAACGTCCCCGAGACGAGCTCCGCCGCTCGGTTGTCGTCGAGATGACTCACGAAATTCCCGACGCATCTTAGCTTACCCGTGCCCGTACGGGACCCTTGCAATAGCGCGCTGCCCACGGTAGCAATCCCGCGCCTTTATGCTGACCGACCTGTCCAAAGTCCGAAACATCGGAATCTCGGCTCACATCGACAGTGGCAAGACCACGTTGACGGAGCGGATCCTGTTCTACACCGCGCGCATTCACGCGATTCACGAGGTGAAGGGCAAGGATGGCGTCGGCGCGAAGATGGACTCGATGGAGCTCGAGCGCGAGCGCGGCATCACCATCCAGTCCGCCGCGACGTTCTGCCAGTGGCCGCCCGACGCGAAGGCGAAGGCCGTCATGGCCGTCCCCGGCTCGCCGATCAAGGCGCAGCACCACATCAACATCATCGACACCCCGGGCCACGTCGACTTCACCGTCGAAGTCGAGCGCTCGCTCCGCGTGCTCGACGGCGCGATCATGGTGCTCTGCGGCGTCGCCGGCGTGCAGTCGCAGTCGTACACGGTCGACCGCCAGATGCGCCGCTACAAGGTTCCGCGCATCGCGTTCGTGAACAAGCTCGACCGCACGGGTGCGAACCCGTTCCGCGTGCGTGACCAGCTCCGCGAGAAGCTGAAGCTCCACCCGGTCATGATCCAGCTGCCGATCGGCCTCGAGGACAAGCTCGAGGGCTGCGTCGACCTCATCGAGATGGTCGCCTTCAAGTTCTACGGCGACAACGGCGAGCAGATCGAGCGCGGCCCGATCCCGGCCGATATGGCCGAGCAGGCGCAGAAGGCGCGCGACGAGATGCTCGACCAGCTCTCGATGGTGAACGACGAGCTCACCGAGGCGATGCTCGAGGAGAAGCTCTCCCCGGAGCTCATCCGCAAGTGCCTCCGCGCGTCGACCATCGCCCTCAAGTGCACGCCCGTCATGCTCGGCTCCGCCCTCGGCAACAAGGGCGTCCAGCTGCTCCTCGACGGCGTCTGCAACTTCCTCCCCGAGCCCCGTGACGTCGAGAACATCGCGCTCGACCTCGACAAGGAAGAGACCCCGCAGGTCCTCTCGTCGGATCCGGCGAAGCCGCTCGTCATGCTCGCGTTCAAGCTCGAGGACGGTCGCTACGGCCAGCTGACGTACATCCGCATCTACCAGGGCACCGTTCGCAAGGACGACTTCATCGTCAACGTGCGCAACGGCAAGAAGGTCAAGGTCGGCCGCCTCGTCCGCATGCACTCGGATGACAAGGAAGACATCACCGAGGCCGGCGCCGGCGACATCTGCGCGCTGTTCGGCGTCGACTGCAACTCCGGCGATACGTTCACCGACGGCACCGTGAACCTCGCGATGACGTCGATGTTCGTCCCGAAGCCGGTCATCTCCGTCGCCATCAAGCCGAAGGACGGCGGCGCCGAGATCCAGATGTCGAAGGCGCTCAACCGCTTCACGAAGGAAGACCCGACCTTCCAGTGCTACGTCGATCCCGAGTCGGCCGAGACGATCATCGCCGGCATGGGTGAGCTCCACCTCGACGTGTACATCGAGCGCATGAAGCGCGAGTACAAGGCCGAGGTCGTCACGTCGCCGCCGCAGGTCGCGTACCGCGAGACCATCGGCATGCGCGTCGATTACTCGTACACGCACAAGAAGCAGACGGGTGGTTCCGGTCAGTACGGCAAGGTCGCCGGTTACGCCGAGCCGCACGATGGTGACTTCGAGTTCGTCGACGAGATCAAGGGCGGCGCGATTCCGCGCGAGTTCATCCCGTCCTGCGAGAAGGGCTTCAAGTCCATGATCGCGAAGAGCCCGCGCCTCGGCGTGCCGGTCGTCGGTCTGCGCGTCGCCCTGAACGACGGCGCGAGCCACGCGGTCGACTCGAGCGACATCGCGTTCCAGGAAGCCGCCCGCGGTGCATTCCGCGAGTTCTTCGCGAAGGCGAAGCCGAAGATCCTCGAGCCGATCATGAAGGTCTCGCTCGAGGGCCCGGCCGAGTTCTCCGGCAACATGCTGTCGCTGATCATGCAGCGCCGCGGCATCGTCATCGGCTCGACCGAAGAAGACGGTCAGGCGCGCGTCGACGCGGAGGTGCCGCTCGCCGACATGTTCGGCTTCTCCACGCCGCTCCGCTCGGCGACGCAGGGCAAGTCCGAGTTCACGATGGAGTTCGCGAAGTACTCCGAGGTCCCGTCGAACATCGCCGAGGAGCTCCTGAAGAAGGCCGAGCAGGCCAAGAAGGACGCGAAGAAGTAACTCGCTCGCTTCGCTCGGGGCCACGGGCTTCGAGACGAGACGCCGCCGGTTCATGCCGTGCGGCGTTTTCGCGTTTCGGAACCACAGCCCGTCGCCGGGCTACGTCGGGTTGCCGGCGGCGTCGCGGCAGGTGCCGTAGTCGCAGTGGCTGCCGGAGTCACACGGGTCGTTGCACTGACCGCAGTGGTTGTCGTCGACCTGGACGTCGGTGCAGACGCCGCCGCACATCGCGCTGCGGCCCTGCACGCGGCAGGTCGTCTCGGCGCCCGCGGGCGCGCGCTCACCGGCGCGGAGGTCGACGCGCTCGGGGCGAGGAGGCTGCTCATTCCGGATCCGGCTGACTTGATCTCCAAGATCGGCCGGGGGAGCGCGGTCGTTCATCACGCCGTAGGCCTCGGGATTCGGCTCGGGATCGGACTCGGGTTCCGTGGCCGGGCCGCCCGCGTAGGTGCTGTGGTAGGCGGGCTCGGGGACCGGCTCCGATGCTGCCACCGGGGCGGGAGCCGGCGGGTCATCACCACCCCCGAAGTGCTTCGTGAGCGCCGCCGTGGAGAGCTGGCAGCCAACCGAGAGGGAGAGGAGGGACGCGCAGAGGAGTTGCTTGAGCATGGCGCCCTGCTCGGCCGGTGCTGGTTCCGGTTGCGCCGAAACTCGAAGCGCCGCGGTCCCTCGGTGGGTCGCGGCGCTCGGCGTCGATGAATCCCCGTTGAGGGGCGCTGGTCTAGCGGCGGTTCGTCGAGCCCGCCGATTCGATATGGCGGTTCGAGTTGCGGTCGTCGGGATTGGTCCCCGTCAGCATGCTGGTGATGACGCGACCCGAAGGGGCGGCGCCAGTCGTCTTGGAGGGGTTCTTCTTGGGCTGCGCCCAATGCCAATCCGTACGCAGCACCGTGATCGTAATAGACATCTATCCATTTGCTCCATCCGGGCCTGGGGAGTGTGGTGGGTGAGGTGAACCGAGCTTTTGCACTGCTCGTACCGGCTCGGGACCACGCCGCATAGCGCACTTACGTGCGCGAGATCTCGGGAGTTTGTCTCCCGGAAGGCGCGACATGTCACCCCCGGGATGCGGCGGAGACCCGCGTGAGGTTGGGTGGGTGGCCCGCCTCCGCAGGCTAGAACCCCGCCATGGCGCCCGGTACCGCCGCCGTGCGGCGGATGGTGAAGTCGCTCGTGTTCGACCACGCACCGCGCGTCCTGTCGCGAGGCCCGGCCGACCGCAAGCGCATCGCCATCACCTTCGATGATGGTCCAGATGGCGACACGCCCCGGTACCTGGACCTCATGGAAACGCTCGGGATCCCGGGCACGTTCTTCTTGCTCGGCGACCGAGCCAAGGCCCACCCCGAGCTCGTGCGCGAGTACGTGCGGCGTGGCCATCAGATCGCCAGTCACGGCTACGATCACCAGCGCTTCACCGCGCTCGGGGTCCGCACGCTCCTCGACCAGTGCCAGCGCACCGAGGCGGCCCTGGGCACGCAGCTCACGGGCCGCCCATGGGTTCGCCCGCCGCACGGGTCGCTCGGCGCGACTTCGCTCGTGTCGCTGCTCGCGACCGGCTACACGCTGGCGATGTGGACGCTCGATTCCTGCGACTACGGCGAGAAGTCGCCCGATGCCCTCGTCGCTCGCTGCTCGCCCGAGCGGGTGCGCCCGGGCGAAGTCCTCCTGTTCCACGAGGGCCAGGACTGGACGCTCGCCGCCTTGCCCCGGATCGTGAAGAACCTCCAGGCCGCCGGCTACGAGTGCGTGACGATGCAGGACCTGTTCGCGACCTGAGTACGTCGGCCAACCAGCCGCTCAGGCGCGCGCTTGGCCTTACGCCTTGGTCTTCGTCGCGGTCTGCGTCGCGGTCTGAACCTCGGCCTGCGCCTCGGTCAGCTTCTGCATCGTGAGCTTGCGGGCCTCGGCCGAGAGCTGCGCGCCATACGCGATCGCGTCCTGCGCCATCTGCGCCATCGCCACGATGGCCGCCTGCGAGCGCGCCACCCACTCCGATTCCATCTTCGCGTACTGGTCCGCGAACTGCTGCGCGCGGCCCTGGGCGTCGCCCACCAGCTTGGCGAACTGCTGCTGCGATGCAGCGAAATACTGCATCGGATCGAAGGAGGCGAGGTTCGTGAACGGGTTCGTGGAGGTCGTGTTCGTCATGAAATGCACCCTAAGGACGCAGCCTGGACCTGTCAACGAGTTTTGTTGCACTGCAACAACTTTTCTTGTTGCGTCGCAATATCAGGACACGCTACGAGGTGGGCATGGCGAAGCAGCTGCCCTGGTGGAGAGAGCCGACGCGCGCGCAGTGGACGACCTTCATGGCCGCGTGGGTCGGCTGGGTCCTCGATGCGTTCGACTTCGTCATCTTCCCGCTCTGCGCGCCGCTGATCGCGGCCGAGTTCGGCGTGCCGCCCATCGCCGTGATGGGCTCGGTGACGCTGACCCTCATCGTCCGCCTCCTCGGCGGTGTGGTCGCGGGATGGATGGCCGACAAGTGGGGACGCAAGTTGCCGCTGATGTTGTCGCTACTCTGGTTCGCGGTCTTCGACGCGCTCATCTACTTCGCGCCGTCGTTCGCCGCGGTCCTCGTGCTGCGCACCCTGTTCGGCTTCGGCATGGGTGCCGAGTGGACCGCCGGCACCGCGATGGCGATGGAAGCGTGGCCGGCCCGCACCCGCAAGATCGCCTCGGGGCTCCTCCAGGCCGGCTATCCGATCGGCTACTTCATCGCCGCTGCCGTCACGAGCCTCGTCGTCCCGGCGTTCGGCTGGCGCGCCATGTTCCTCATCGCCGCCGTCCCTGCGCTCCTCGTCCTCCCCATTCGCTTCATGGTTCCCGACGAGAAGGCGCCCAGCAAAGAGGGCCGCCCTGTCGCCGTGGCCAAGCCGTCCTTCCGCGACCTGCTCGAGCCCGGCGTCCGCAACATGATCGTCCTCGGCACCGTGATCATGACGCTCGGCTTCGTCGTCTACTACGGCATGACGGCCAACTACACCGGCCTCATGACGGGCGAGCTCGGCATCACGCCTGTCTCTGCCTTCCACCACCACATGGTGTTCAACGTCGGCATGCTCGTCGGGGTCATCATCGCGGGCTGGATCGCGAACCGCTTCGGCGTCATCTACGCCCTCGTCGGCCCGGCGCTCCTGATGGTCCCGTGCGTCCCCCTCTTCGTGGGCGGCGTCGACGGCTTCCTCATGGTCGGTGCGTTCCTCGGCGGCTGCCTCGGTGCCGGCTACTCGGGGGTCACGCCCGTTCTCACGACGTCGCTCTTCCCCGAGCACGTCCGCGGTCGCGCGATCGGGCTCGTCTATCACGCAGGCGCTCTCTTCGCGGCCTTCATTCCAACCTTCATCCCCTTCATGGCCACGCGCACGGGCGCCAGCATCGCCACCACGATGGGCATCACCATCGCCGTCGCCCTCGTGGTCATGTCGACGGCGATCCTCCTCGTCCGCAAGCGCCTCGCGATCCAGGAGGCCGCGCTCGCGACCGAGCCCTCGGCCCTCGCGCCCCCGGCTCCAGCGACGACGGCGTCGTCGGTCGCTGCGTCGCCGGCCGCGAACCTACCCGCCGCGCTGCTCGCCCGCGACTCGCGTCCCGTCGTCGGCGCCGACGCGCGCTGACTCGAAGCTCGAACGCCCGGAGAGCTACCGCCGAGTGCCGTCGGGGCTTCCGGGGCTATGAGCGGTCCTTCTTCTTCTTCTTCTCGGGCTTCGCGTCGGGCTTCGCCGCGAGCCCCTCGCGGATCGCGGCCTTCAGCTCGTCCAGCTCGCGGCGCATCGCGGAGATCTCGGGCGAGGAGCCGCGCGTGTCGGACGGTGGCGGCTCGTCGGGGGGCGGCGGCGGCGCGACGTAGGGCGGCGCACCGGTCGGGTAGTTGTAGCCAGGCGGCGGCGCGGCTGACGGCGCCTGCGGGGGGTAGTTCGCGAATGGCGTCGCCATCCACATCCGCGCGAGTGCGTCCGATGCGGCCGTCGGGATCTGGGCGAGCGGGTTGAAGGACGCGAGAGTCTGCGCCCCGCGCTTGGCCTGCAGGTACATGTCGAGCGCGCTCGTGACGTACCGCGAGAAGAACTCGGCCAGGGAGTCATCGGAGAGCCGGATCATCTGCGTGAGGAGCTGAACCGGCAGGAACTTGGCGGCGTTGCCCGTCTCGAGAACGAGCTGCGTCAGCGTGGCCTGCGTCAGGTCCTCGTTGGTCTGGGCGTCCACGATGCGCAGATCCGCGCCGCTCCGGATCTTGAGGGCGAGCTCGTCGAGCGTGACGTAGCGGGAGTCACCGGTGTCATAGAGACGACGGTTGCCGTACTTCTTGATCACGACCGGGGCCGGCACGGAGGGGACGCTACACGTGCATCATGCTGCGCTGCAAGCGCTCGTTTTGTTGCAGTGCAAGAAAGGCGTTGACACCGGGCGGGCCGGGTCATAGCGTGCCGGCATGTTTCGCCCGACCGCCGCGATGGTCATGTTGCTGTGCAGCATGGGGGTGGGGTGCGCCGGGGGCGCGGACAAGCCGTGCACCCGCGACGAGGAGTGCGAGTCGGGGTTCTGCCGCGCGGATGGTTCGTGCGCGCCGGCGGAGGAGCCAGATGCGGCGACCGATGGCGACGACACCGATGGCGACGGCCTGATCGACGCGCCGCCGAGCGAGCTGTGCACCCCGAATCACGACGGCTCGATCGTGCGCAGCGAGGTGCCGCTCGCGGCCGGCAAGATGGCGACGTATCGCATCGCCACCGACGCGACGTTCGCCACGGCGGGCACGGCCGCCGCGAACAATCAGCGACGCTGGGATCTCGGCGGTCAGCTCACGGGGGATGCCGATCGGCTCGTCGTCCTCAGCGCGCCCACCGGCACGTGGTGGGCCGACCTCTTCCCGACGGCGACGTACGCCGCACCGCTCGCGGCCGATTCGGACCTGCTCGGCGTGTTCCAGATCGACGAGACGAGCGTGAAGCTCCTCGGTGTGGTGTCGCCGGAGGGCGGCGCGACCCGCACGGAGCTCGAGTACGATCCTCCCGCCACCATCCTCGCGCTACCGGTGACCGCGGGCGCCACGTGGAGCTCGACCTCGACGGTGGTTGGCTATGCGAACGGCGTCGGCCCGGGCGCGTACACGGAGCGCTACGAGTCGATCGTCGACCAGGTCGGCACGATGCTCACGCCGTACGGCGAGTTCCCGGTCGTCCGGGTGGCAACGGATCTCGATCGCACGGCGGGCCTCACGCCCCTCCTCAGCAAGCGGACCTTCTCCTGGATGGCCGAGTGCTTCGGCTCGGTCGCGAACGTCGCCTCGCAGGACTTCGAGACCGCGGCGGAGTTCGACGATCCGGCCGAGGTCCGCAGGCTAGCGCCGTGAGCGAAGCGCTGCTGCGCCATTCACTCGTGGGGCTCGCCGCGCTCGCGCTGGCGGGATGTCCGGCGTTTCATGCGGGGCGGGTGCCGAACGCGCCCGCGGACGCGACGTTCGTGTCGATCGACGGCGTGGACGTGCGGTACCGGGAGACGGGCGCGGGGCCGGCCGTCGTGCTGCTGCACGGCTACGGCGCGTCGGCGGATGCGTGGGGGCCGGTGCAGCCGCATCTCGCCCGCAACCACCGCGTGATCGCCGTCGACCTCAAGGGCTTCGGCTACACGAGCCGCCCCGAGGGGGATTACTCCCCCGCAGCGCAGGCCCAGCTGGTCTGGCAGGTCCTCGACAAGCTGGGCGTCACGGATGTGGCCATCGTCGGTCACTCGTGGGGCTCCTCGGTGGCGCTCTCGATGGCCGTCGCCCGTCCCGAGCGTACGCGCCGCGTCGCGCTGTACGCGGCCTACGTCTACGACGAGCAGGTTCCGAGCTTCCTGCGCTGGTCGCAGAAGTCCGGCCTCGGCGAGGTGCTGTTCAGCCTGTTCTACCGGGAGCGCATCGAGGACCGCGCCACCCTCGCCTACTACGACGAGCGCTGGGTCACGCAGCCGCGTGTGGATCGCGTCGAGGCGGATCTGGACCTGCCCGGCACGACCGCGGCGGCCCTCGCCACCGCGCGCGGCCATCACTTTGCTGCGCTGCACGAATCCTTGAAGTCGTTCCGGCAGCCGGTGTTGCTGCTGTGGGGCGAGGACGATCAGGTGACACCGGTGAAGTTCGGCGTGCAGCTCGAGCGCGAGCTCGCCAACGCCCGGCTCGTCACGTACTCGCGCTGCGGTCACATCCCGATGGTGGAGGCGCAGGCGCCGTCGACGCGCGACCTCGCCGCCTTCCTGGCCGCGGACATCGTTGGCACGGGCGACGCCCCGAACCGCGAACCGGGCGACGCGCCCGACGCCGCGCGACCGCCAGAGCAGCCCGCGCTCGAGCCCGGCACGACGGAGGACGGTGCAGGCACGGGTGGTGGTGGAGGTGGGGGGAGCGGAGGCGTCATCGCGAGCAGCGGGGGCCCCGCGACCGGACGCGACCTCCCCCGCCCCGCGGCGGGCGCCCGGCGGGCGGCGAATCGCGTGGTCGCCACCGGCATCGATGGTCTCGGCGGTTCGACGCCGGAGGGCGAGCCCATCGGTCCAGCTCCGTCGAGCGCGACCCGGGGCGTCATCAGCACCAGCGCGAACGGACCGTGGCTGAGCATCTCGGGCGGAGCCGGACCCGGCGTGCCACCGGGGGCGGACCTGGCGCTCCTCGGCGCCGAGCTCACCCCGCGGCAGTTCACCTCGCCGCGCGACAAGACCGAGATCGTCATTCGAGGCCTCGCTCGCGTTCGCGAGACTGGCCTCTTCAACCTCGACCTCGATCGGGGCCTCGACTCGACGGGCCAGCCCCTGTTCCCCGTGCCGCTCGACGGTGGCCAGAAGCTCGACTCGGGCGACATTCGCATTCGCACCGACGTGGCCATCTACGCGCGCGGCGTCGGGGTGGCGATCAAGGGCCGCATCGACTGGCTCGACAATGTCGCTCTCGGCGGCGACCCGGATCTCGCGAATGGCTCGCCGGCCACGGCATCGGGGCAACGGCCGTCGGTCGCCGTCGTGAAGCGTGGCTGGGCCGAGGCCCTCACCCCGCTCGGCACGATCGCGGCCGGCCGCATGGGGACGCAGTTCGGCCTCGGCATCGCCGCGAACAGTGGGGATTGCCTCGAGTGCGACCGCGGAGACGCGGCGGATCGCATCGCATTCGTCACGCCGATCGCCGGGCATCTCTGGGCGGTCGCGTGGGATGTCGCCTCGCGTACGCCGTTCACGACCAGCAAGGACGGCTCGCGCCCGATCGCCCTCGAGCCGATGACGTCGGCCGGGGGAGTGACCGCCGGCTTCTACAAGCTCCACACGCCCACCACGCTCGCACGCCGCCAGGACGCAGGCCGCGCGTCGCTCGAGTACGCCGCTTACCTGTCGCTGCGCTCGCAGGATCGCGACGTGCCGGCGAGTTATCTCCCGACCGCGGCGCCGCGCGCCGGCTTCACCGCCGACGATCTCGTCGCGCGTGGCTTCTCCGCGCTCGCCACCGGCGGCTGGCTGCGCCTGACCGGGCAGCGGTTTCGCGTCGAGGCCGAGGTCGCGTACGCGCAGGCGAACATCGACCAGCCCTCGCTCATCCCCGGCGTCGAGCTGACTCAAGCAGCCTCGTCGCGGCAGCTCGGCATGGCGCTCGAGTCGTCATTCCTCGTCGGCCCGGCGAACCTCGGCTTCGATGCCGGCTTCGCCTCGGGCGACGATGCGCCAGGCTTCGGCGCGTTCCCGCAGGCCGGCGACACCGCGCCCGCCGCCGGCGCCCTCGATGGCCCGCAGGCGAGCTTTCCCGGCGACACGACTGTCGACAACTACCGGTTCCACCCCGACTACAAGATCGACCAGATCCTGTTCCGCCAGATCATCGGCACCGTCACCGACGCCGTGTACCTCCGTCCGCACGCACACGTGACGCTGGTGGAGGCCGGCGAGTCGCGCATCGAGCTCGGCGGCGCGCTCGTGGCGAGCTGGGCCAACCAGGCCACGTCCACTCCTGGCAACGCCAGCTACCTCGGCGTCGAGCTCGACCCCGAGCTGCGCTACGTCGCCTACGGCTTCATCGCGGGTCTCCACTACGGGCTCTTCCTGCCCGGCCCCGCCTTCGACAGCACCACCCTCGACGCTCGCCCGGCGCAGTCGCTTCGCCTGCAGCTCTCCTATCTCTACTGATGCGCGCCTCGATCCTCATCCTCCTCGCTGCCTGCGGCGTCAACGCGACGCCCCTGCCCGAGACCAATCCATCGCTGCCGTCCTGCGTCCCGAATCGCGACGGCGCCATCACCGCCGAGGAGCTCCCCATCGCGCTCGGCGCCTCGACGACCTACTACACGAGCACCGACACGGAGTTCGACTCCGTCGGCGCCAATGGCCGCTGGGATCTCTCCGAGGAGACCAACGACGAAGTCATCGAGCTCGGCCCCGTCGCTCTCGGCGCGCAGTGGTATGCGGCGAGCTTTCCGGGCGGGCAGTTCGTCGTCGATGGGGGCAATGGCCTCGACGGGATCTACCACCAGGACGCCCAGGCGCTCTGGCTCGATGGCATCGCCTCGCGCGAAGAGAGTCCGGCTGCCGGACAGACCCTCGTCGTGTATCCGTCGCCGCTCCCCGCGCTCCGCTTCCCGGTCACCGATGGTCAGGCCTACGAGGCCACGGCCGAGGTCACCGGCACCATCGCCGGTCTCCCGTTCGTCGGCACCGACACGCTCGCGCTGGACGTCGCCGGCAGCGGTCGCCTGGACCTGCCCTACGTCAACTTCTCGCCCACCCTGCGCGTCCGTACACTCGTGACGCGCCGGCCCAGCACGGGCACGCCCGTCGTCACGCGTCGTACGACGCTGTTCCTCTTCGAGTGTTTCGGCGAGCTCGCGCGGGCCGAGAGCACCGTCGGCGAGACCGACCCCGATTTCAGCACCGCGGTGTATCTGCGCCGCTTTGCCCTGGGAGCCACGCCATGAACTGGGAAGTCTGGAAGCAAGGGTTCACCGCCTGGGAGCAGGCAACCGCGCAGTACATGGAGAAGGTGCTCAGCACACCGTCGGTCCTCGGAGGTGCGAGCTCGGTGCTGACGGTGGTCATGAAGACCAAGACCGCCACGGACCGCATCACGACGGCATGGTGGTCGGCGCTCGGGCTCCCGACTCGCCGTGATCAGGAGCGCTTGCTCCACAAGTTGAACCAGCTCGAGAGTCGCCTCCACGACCTCGACGAGAAGCTCGCCCAGCAGGAGAAGCAGTGATGGACGTCTCCAACCTTCTCGCGATTCGCCCCGCCCCGCGCGCTGTCTTCGATCGCCTCCCGACGCATCGTCACCGCGCCCGCTTCCAGGTGCGGGCCGGCGGCGCGTGGCACCCGGTGACCTGGGGGCAGTTCGCGCTGCAGATCCGCGGCGTCGCGCGGTGGCTCATCGAGCACGAGGTCGAGCCCGGTGATCGCGTCGCGATCTTCGCGCCGAACTCCGTCGCCTGGGCGAGCGCCGCGCTCGGCATCCAGACCGCCGGGGCAATGTTTGTCCCGATCTATCCCGCATCCACGGCCGAGCAAGTCGCCTACATCCTCGAGCACGCCGAGGTACGCGTCGTCTTCGTGGCCGGCAAGGATCAGGTCGCGCGCCTCGCCCAGGTCGCGCACGGTATCGAGATCGTCGATCTCGAGACGGCATCCTGGCCCGTCGACGCTCCCATCACCGACGAGCAATCCATCCGCGCAGCCGCCGGCCGCGATGCCGCCGCCCCGACGCTCGTCGATGCGCGCCTGGGGGCCATCGAGCTCGACGCTCCCGCGCAGATGCTCTACACGAGCGGCACATCGGGTAACCCGAAGGGCGTCCCGCTCACACACCGCAATGTCGGGGTGAACGGCGCCGACTGGCTCGTCTGCAACGCACCGCTCCTCAGCGAGGGCGATCGCGATCTGCTCTGGCTGCCGATGAGCCACATCTTCGGCTTCGGCGAGCTCTGCATCGGCAACACGCTCGGCTACGAGACGTACCTCGCCTCGCCGCACGACGTGCTCGACCTGCTCCCCGAGGTCGCGCCGCAGGTCTTCTTCAGCGTCCCCGCGTACTGGGAGAAGATCGCGCGTGCGCTCCACGCCGGCAAGGACTCCGCCGAGGCCCGGGCCGAGGCCCTCCGGCGCGCCACCGGCGGTCGCCTGCGCTTCTGCCTCTCGGGCGGCGCCGGCCTGAAGCTCGAGATCAAGGAGCAGCTCCACGCCGCCGGCGTCCTCATCATCGAGGGCTACGGCCTCACCGAGACGTCGCCGACGCTGACCTTGAACCGCCCCGACGCGTTCCGCTTCGACACCGTCGGCAAGATCCTCCCCTCCGTCGAGGTCAAGCTCGCGGAGGATGGCGAGATCCTCGCGCGCGGCCCGAATGTCTTCGCCGGCTACTACAAGGATCCCGAGGCCACCGCCGCCGCGTTCACGGCCGACGGTTGGTTCTGCACCGGCGACATCGGCCGCTTCACCCCCGACGGCTTCCTCCAGATCATCGACCGCAAGAAGGACATCCTCGTCACCGCCGGGGGCAAGAACGTCCCGCCCGCGAACATCGAGGCCCGCTTCGTCGACGATCCAGTCATCGAGCGCGTCGTCGTCTACGGAGATGCGCGCCCGTACCTCGTCGCCGCCGTCTGGGTCCGTCCCGACGTCTCCGCCGACGACCGCGCCCGCGCCGTCGCCACGCGCCTCGAGTCGATCAACGCCGAGCTCGCCCGCTACGAGACGATCAAGCGCCACTTCATCGCCGAGTCCCCGCTCACGGTCGAGGATGGCACGTTGACCTCATCCCTCAAGCTGCGCCGCAAGGCCGTCTACGAGCGCCTCCGGGACCGTTTCGAGGCACTCTACGGATGATGGCTCCGCCGGCCAAAGGACCGCTCGATTCCATCGTCGCCCTGCTGAAGCGTGCGCCGCAGGGGGCGCCGCCCGTCGGTCAGACCCCGTGCACGATCGTGTGGCGCGAGAACAAGTGGTCGCTTCGCCACTATGTCCCCGCGGTCCGCAAGTACGAGACGCCGGTCCTCATGGTGCCGTCGCTCATCAATCGCTGGTACGTCCTCGACCTCCAGCCCGGCCGCTCGCTGATCGAGTGGCTGGTCGCCCAGGGCCACGAGGTCTACTGCATCGACTGGGGCACGCCCGGCGCGGAGGATCGCTACCTCACCTGGGATGACATCGCCGGCACCTACGTCGGGCGCGCCGTCCGCCTCGCCGCGCGCCGCACCGGCTCGACCCATGTCCTCGGCTACTGCCTCGGCGGCACCCTCGTCACCTCCTACGTCGCCGCCTTCCCCGACCACGTCGCCTCGCTCACCGCCCTCGCCGCCCCCATCGACTTCGATCACGCCGGCATCATGGCCACGTGGACCCGCACGCCGGCCTTCGACGTCGGCGCCATCGTCGCGGCCTTCGGCAACGTCCCGCATCGCCTCATGCAGGCGAGCTTCAAGATGCTGAAGCCGACCAACGACGCGAACAAGCTCGTCGGTCTTCTCGACCGCGCCTGGAACGACGAGTTCCTCGAGAGCTTCCTCGCCACCGAGCACTGGGGCAGCGACAACGTCAACTTCCCCGGCGCCACCTACCAGCGCTACATCGAAGAGCTCTATCGCCAGAACCGCCTCGTCGCCGGGACCTTCACCGTCGCCGGCCGTCCGGCGCCCCTCTCGAACATCACCTGCCCCGTCCTCGCGATCGCGTTCTCCGACGACCATATCGTCCCCGTGCCGAGCGCCCAGCCCCTCCTCGACGGCGTCCGCTCGCGCGACAAGCAGATCCTCGTCGAGCGCGGCGGCCACGTCGGCGCCGTCGTCTCGAAGAAGGCCGCCACCCGCCTCTGGCCCGCCTTCTCGACCTTCTGGGCCCAGCGCGACTGAGCCGCATGAGATCGCACCGTGGTCGCCGTGCGACCGCGGTGTCCTTACGGCGAAGGAACCCCTGGCAAGGGGCGACTGAGCCGCATGTGATCGCACCGTGGTCGCCGTGCGACCGCGGTGTCCTTACGGCGAAGGAACCCCTGGCAAGGGGCGACTGAGCCGCATGAGATCGCACCGTGGTCGCCGTGCGACCGCGGTGTCCTTACGGCGAAAGAATCCCTGGCAAGGGGCGACTGAGCCGCGCCGCTCTAACGCGGCAGCGCAGAGATGGGGATCTCGAGTGGCACCTGCGTCGCGCGCAGGACGTCGCCGTCGCGCAGCACGCGCTTGGTTCCGTACTCGCTGCCCATCGGCTCCGTGTAGACCTCCACGCTGATCTCGTCCTCGCGGGACAGGTCGAAGATCCAGTACTCGGGCACGCCCGCCTCGGCGTAGATGGGCAGCTTCACGCGACGGTCCTTGCGGATCGAGGAATCGGAGAACTCCATGACAAGGAGTGCGTGCTCCGAGTGCTCGCGCCGAGTGGGGTCGAAGCGGGTGATCATCAAGTCAGGCTCGGGCTCCGAGAATTCGGACGCCGCCAGCGGCTGTCCGGGCCCCACATCGTACGAATGGTCGAGTCTCTCGATGACGTATCGGGTTACGAAGTTCGTGACCCGCGTATGCAGCGGACCGATCGGGCTCATCGGAACGATCTGCCCGCGCAGGAGCTCGACGCGTTCGTCGTCGAACGCGCCCATCGCGCCGAGCTGGTGATACTCGCTGCGCTTGAGTCCGCGGACCGGGATAGACACGGGGTCCTGCGCGTCGAACATGGACTGGAGCATAACAGTTCGTTCCTCCAGCCCGAGCTCGTTCGCAAGAGCCGCGCCGCGCCATGCGGGCGGAACTACACGAAGCGTCTGTCCGTGTCCGGCCGGATTCAGGACGCGTGTCCGGTTACCGGACGTGATCAGAGCGGGACGACGCGCAGGAGGTCAGCGGTGATCGGGCGCTTGGCGTCCCAGAACACGAGCGACTCGAGGAGCGGACGCGCGCGCTCGAGACGACGGGCGGCGGCGCGGGCGGCGCGCTCCGACGGGAACGGCAGGAAGTAGCACGTGTCGTCGAAGACGACGGGGCGCCCCGCGTGCGGGCCGACGACCCGGAAGGCGAGCGTCTTGGCGAGGGCGGCGACGGCGACCTTCCAGGGCGCGAAGGTGTAGGGGCCGACGCCGAAGATCGAGAACGCCGGGCGCCCCTGGTAGATGCGGCTCTTGCGGCGGGACAGCGCGGCGCGGTGCCGGCGGAGGTACCGCCAGGTGACGGGGGCCTCCGCCGCGAGCTGCCGGGTGTCCTCGCCGATGGCGCGCTGCGAGACGACCAGCGCGCGCGTCGGAACCAGCACGCCACGGATGAGGTCGGAGCCCTTGAGCAGCGGATACGCGCGCTCGAGCGGAGCCTCGAGCGCCACTTCCATCACCGCCGCGCAGTCGTGCTTGATGCCGGAGCGCCAGGCCGGACCATCACCGCGCAGATGCTGCGCCGCCGCATACGCGCGCGCGTTGGCCACGAGCTGGCCGTCGCGGAACGCCATCGAGTGGGTCGGACGACGCGCATCGAGGCTCGCGAAGACCCTGGCGATCTTGGCGCCGGGGCGAACGATCAACAAGCACGCGTCGACGGAGGCGCCGAAGTGCGCGCGCGCGTCGATCGCACACACCTCGGCTGCAACGCACCGACCTTCCCGCCACGCCGTGGCGAGCACACGCCGCGCCACCGCCGTCTTCACGAGCATGGCCACCACGGCATCGCGGCCGTCGAGCGCGCGCAGCATCTCGGTCAGCAGCCATTCCGAGACATCGAAGTTCGAGCGGCCCGTGACCGCATCGAAGGCCCGGCCGGTCTTGGCCTCGAGGGTGAGCTTCGTGCGCGGCCGGTTGGTGCTGCCCAGCGCCCCCAGATCGGCGGCGGTGACCCACGGCGGATTGCCGATGACGAGGATGGGCTCGACCGCCCGCGCCAGCCGGTCGCGCCACCTCCCGTCGAAGACGTTCTCGCGAAGGAGGGATGCGCCGCGGAGTGCGCGACGGGCGGCAGCGAGGTGGCGGGCGTTGATATCAGCGCCTTCGAGATGGGTGGCCGACGGGAACGCATCGTGGGCGGCCACGAGGAGGGCCCCACGGCCGCAGGTCGGCTCGACGATCGTTTTGGGCGCGAACCTCAGGCCCGGCGATCTGCCTGGCGTCCGGGGCGGCTTGGCGTTCGAGCTCCGGGGCTTCGAACCAGCCCCGGGCCCGATGGCCCCCGCGAGGCGCGCGCATACCTCCGCCGCGAGCGCGGGCGGCGTCTGGAAGTCGCCAAACGCGTCGCGTCCCATGGGGTCTTCTACCGCGTGCGGTAGTCTCGCGGGGCCGATGACGCTGACTGCTCTTTACGCCACGCACATCGCGACTCTCCAGCAGGGGACCGAGGCCGCTCTCGCCGCGCAGGGCTTCGATGCCCTCGTGCTGTGCAGCGGCAGTGCCGCGATGCGCAACCGCTTCGACGACCAGACGTGGCCCCTGCACCCGACGCCGGCCTTCGCCCACTGGTGCCCGCTGTACGAGGCGGACGCGTACGTCGTGATCCGGCCCGGGCAGAAGCCGCGCCTCGTGCGAACGATCGCCATGGACTTCTGGGAGACGCAGGCGCCGCCGGAGAGCGACCACTTCTGGAGTGCCTTCGAGGTCGTCGAGATCAAGGCGGGGGGCGCCACCGATGTGTTGCCGGGCGGCAAGGTGGCCGTCATCACCCGCGATCAGGGCACGGCCCCTCCCGGCGCGGTGAACCCGCCCGCTCTCATCGCCGCCCTCGATGCGCTACGCACGAAGAAGAGCGAGTACGAGGTGGCGTGTCTGGCCGAAGCGTCGCGGCGCGCCGTGAAGGGCCACAAGCACGTGGCGCAGGTGTTCGCGTCGGGCACGCCATCGGAGCTCGACCTCCACCTCGCGTACCTGTTGGCATCGGAGCAGACCGACGGCACGGCGCCATACCAGGGCATCGTGGCCCTCGGGCCGCATGCATCCGTCCTGCACTACGTCGCGTACGAGCGCACCCCGGTGACCGGTGACACGTCGTTTCTCGTCGATGCCGGTGCGAAGTACCTCGGCTACGGCAGCGACATCACCCGCACCTATGTTCGTGGCAAGAGCCCGAGTGCGCTGCGGTTCCGCGAGCTGCTCTCGCACATGGAGGCGCTCCAGCAGGAGGTGATCCGCCGCATCAAGCCCGGCCTCGAGTACGAGGACCTACACGACGAGACGCACCGGCTGCTCGCCCATGCCCTCCGCGAGCTCGGGATCGGGCGGGGCTCCGCCGAGGAGCTCGTGGCCCAGGGCGTGACGCGCGCCCTGCTCCCCCATGGGCTCGGGCACTCGCTCGGGATCACGGTCCATGACGTGGGGATGAAGCTGCGGCCCCCCCGCGCCGAGAACCCGTTCCTCCGGAACACGTCGACCATCGAGGTCGGTCAGGTGTTCACGATCGAGCCTGGCATCTACATCATCGATGCCCTGCTGAAGCCCCTCCAGACGGACCACCGCCGCGAGCTCCTCGACTGGGCGGCGATCGCGGATGTGCGGGCCTTTGGCGGGATCCGTATCGAGGACAACATCCTCGTGACCCCGTCAGGGCCACGCAACCTGACTCGCGAAGCCTGGGCAAGCTGATATGGTTCGCCCGCGTATGCGTAGAGCAGCTCTATTCACGGTCGCCGTCCTCGGACTCGTCGCATGCCAGCGCGAGAAGCCGGCGAAGGAAAAGCAGGTCAAGACCAACATCAGCCGGGTCGAGGCGGGGAGTGGCTCGGGGGCCAAGACCGCACGCGGTGTCGAGCAAGTCCCGGCCCCCGACACGCTGAAGACGCCGCCGGCCGATGCGACCACCACGAAGAGTGGTCTCATCTACAAGAAGCTCGCGACGGTCGAGAGCGGGGCGTCGCCCAGCAAGAACGATACGGTCCAGGTGCTCTACACGGGCTGGATCCAGGCGAGCGGCGAGACGTTCTTCACGACGAAGACGAAGGGCCAGCCGATCGCGCTGCCCCTCGCGACTGCCGCCCCCGGGTTCTCCGAGGCCCTCCAGCTCCTGCGCAAGGGCGAGAAGGCCATGCTGTGGATCCCGCCTGCCATCGGCTACAAGCAGACCCCGCCGACGGGGAAGGCCGAGACGCTCGTGTACGAGCTCGAGCTCGTCGACATCATCGCCGCGCCCGCGATTCCGCCCGACGTAGCCGCGCCGCCAGCCACCGCACAGACGCTGAAGAGCGGCACGAAGTACGTCGTCGTGAAGCAGGGCACGGGCACGGAGAAGGCCCGCTACTTCGACACCGTCACGTTCAACTACACGGGCTGGGACAAGGACGGCAAGCAGCTCGATTCGACCGAGGTGCGCAAGCGCCCCGCGACCGTGCCGCCCTTCCGCAAGCCGGCGCCCCTCGAGGAAGTGCTGACATCGATGGTGGCGGGCGAGCGCGTTCGCATCTGGGTCGAGGCGAACAAGCTCGCCGGCTTCACGAAGCCCGTGCCCGAGGGCAACACCGAGCTGGTCTGCTACGAGCTCGAGCTGCTCACGATCGAGAAGGCGAAGGCGGAGCCTCCGCCCACGCCGAAGGATGTCGCGGCCCCGCCGCCGAACGCGAAGAAGTCGCCGAAGGGCGTGTCGTACGTCTTCCTCGGCCCGGCCAAGGATGGCCCGAAGCCGAAAGCCTCCGACACGGTGAAGGTCATCTACACCGGCTGGCAGACCAATGGCCGCATGTTCGACTCGTCGGTGATTCGCGGCGAGCCCGCCACGTTCTCGCTGCAGGGCGTGATCGCCGGCTGGACCGATGCGATTCCCGTGATGTCCGTCGGAGACAAGGTGCGCTTCTGGATTCCCGACGAGCTCGCGTACAAGGGCAACCCGTCGCGCCCGCAGGGCATGCTCGTGTTCGATATCGAGATGCTCGAGATCATGCCGGGTCAGGCGGCCTCCGCGAATCCGCATGGCGGCGCGATGGAGCCCAAGAAGATTCCCGCGCCCGACGACGTCGCCGCGCCCCCGAAGGATGCGCTGAAGAGCCCGAAGGGCGTCTCGTACAAGTTCCTCAGCAAGGGTCCGGGCACCGGTCCGAACCCGAAGCCCGAGGACACGCTGACGTTCCACTACACTGGCTGGCAGACGAACGGCGAGATGTTCGACTCGTCCGTCACGCGCGGCGAGCCGCTCGTGTACCCGCTGAACCGGCTCATCCCCGGCTGGATCGACACGCTGCCGCTGATCAAGATCGGCGACAAGATCCGCCTCTGGATCCCCGAGGAGCTCGCGTACGGCGGCCGCCCGGGAAGCCCGTCGGGCATGCTCGTCTTCGACATCGAGCTCCTCGAGATCAAAGCCGCGCAGTGACCGATTCGCTTCCCCCCGAGGTCGCCGCGGCGTGGGGGTGGCGACACGCCGAGGTCCGGCCTCTCGAAGGCGGGCTCATCAACAAGACCTTCGAGGTGCAGCTCGACGGCATGGCGATCGCCGTGCTGCAGCGCCTCCACCCGATCTTCGGGCGCGAGGTGAACCTCGACATCGAGGCCGTCACCAAGCACCTCATCAAGCGCGGGCTGTCGACGCCGTGGCTCGTGCGCACCCTCTCGGGTGAAGCGTGGTTCGAGCACGCCGACCCTGCCACGGGGGTCCGGCACGTGTGGCGCGCGCTCACATACATCGCGGGTGTCTCCGTGCCCGCGATTCCCGACCCGAGCTGGGCCGATGCGGCTGGCGAGCTCGTCGGTCGCTTCCACCGCGCCCTCTCCGACTTCCAGCACGACTACGCGTTCGCGCGGGCCGGCGTCCACGATACGGCCGCGCACCTCGTGCGCCTCGACAAGCAGCTCCTCGGTAGCACGGACGTCGAGGCCGTCGATCTCGGGCGCGAGATCCTCGACGCGGCGAAGGTGCTCCCGGTCCTCGAGCCAACGCCCGTGCGTCATTGCCACGGCGATCTCAAGGTCTCGAACGTTCGCTTCACGATCGTACCGAGCATCCCCGGTCAGCCTCCCAAGCCTCCGTACGGCAACTGCCTGGTCGACCTCGACACCGTGGGCCTGGGCACGATCGCGTTCGAGCTCGGCGACGCGCTGCGCTCGTGGTGCAACCCCTCCGGCGAGGATGCCGGCTCCGTCAGGTTCGACCTCGGCATCTTCGAGGCGGCCATCCGCGGCTACCGCCGCGTCGCCGACAAGATCGTCAGTGATGCCGAGCGCCGCTCGGTGATCGTCGGGCTCGAGACCGTCTGCATCGAGCTCGCGGCGCGCTTCGCGGTGGACGTCTTCCGCGACGAGTACTTCGGCTGGGACGCGACCCGCTTCCCGTCGCGCCGCGCCCACAACCTCGTGCGCGCCCGCGGTCAGCTCGCCCTGGGCCGGGCCGTCCGGGCAGAGCGGGTGAACGCGCTGGATATCCTGATTCGAAATCGCTGAGCTCGGATCCGATAGAAGCCGTCCTCCGCCCGCGCGATCGCTCGTCCCAGAAGTTCTGGACCCCAAGCCGCCCCAGACGCCAAGGAACACGTCTCCGCGTCACGGTGGTCCTCGGCCCGAAGGGGGCCTTGAATTTCTGACCTTGGCGGTCCCTGGCGACCTGGCGTTCCAACCTCCGGGGCAACGGCATGGGACCGGGCGCTGGACGCCTGACCACCGGGGGAGAGTTCTCACTCGGCCAGCGGCTGCCATCGGTCGTACTATTCCCGGCACGCCGGAATGCGGTCTACTCGGTACATGACGCGCTGCCGCTGGGTGATCTGGGCAGCGGGCCTCCTGTGGGCGGTCGAGGCCGCCGCGGTGGTGCCGCGGGCCCCGTCGACGACCGCCCGGATGCCAACGGGCGTGATGCTGCCCGATGGTCAGCTCGTCGCCCTGCCGGCGGCACGGGTGACGAAGCCCGTGCGGGCGGGGCGTGATGTCGAGCGCCGCACGAAGCAGACGCCGGCCTGGCAGGCGTTCGCGGCGCGGGGCGGGACGTGGCAGGTGTGGTGGGACCGCGCGACGGGCGTCCCGAATCGCATCTTCGGTAGTGGCATCGAGACGGTGGGCGCCTCGGCGAATCCGGCCCTCGCCGAGGGCTATGCGCGCGCCTACCTCGAAGCGCACCTGGATCTGCTCGCTCCGGGCGCGCAGCTCGAGGACTTCGTGCTCGTGTCGAATCACGACGACGGCGATCAGCGCTCCGTCGGCTTCGTGCAGATCGTCGATGGCCGCCGCGTGGTGGGCGGGCAGGTGAGCTTCCGCTTCAAGCGTGATCGCCTGTTCGTCATCGCGAGCGAGGCGTTGCCGGATGTCCGGGCGACGATCAGCTCGGCCGCGCAGCCGCAAGAAGTCATCCTGCCGCTCCTCGGCGAGGACAGCGTGCTCGGCTACCGCGTGGCCGTGCCCGTGACCTGGGGCGGCGGCGCCGACGGCCGGTACGAGGGCTACGAGGATCCGGCGACGGGCGAGCTCCTCGCGGTGCGCCAGACGAATCTCTATGCGAGCGGCCGCCTGCTGTATCGCGGTGTCGAGCGCTACCCGGGCCGGGGCCGCGTCGATCGCCCCGCGTCGCGCACGCGCATCACGGTGAACGGTCAGGCGGCCACCACCGCGCCCGACGGAACCGTCGAGGTCGGCGGGGGAGCAAGCGTGGGCGCGACCGTCGACGGCGACCTCGTCACGGTGACGAATCAGGAAGCGCCAAACACGCTCGCCAGCGCCACGCTCACATTGCCCGCGGGCGGTGAGGCGGTCTTCGATGCGAGCGCCAGCCCGCAAACGGATGCGCAGGTGATCACGTTCACGTCCACGAACGTCGCGAAGGACTACATCCGCGCGCACCTCGATCCCGCGGCGGAATTCCTCGAGCAGCGGATCGTCGCGAACGTGAACATCGAGGGCACGTGCAACGCATTCTTCGATGGCGCCATCAACTTCCTGCGCGCGAGCGAGGCCTGCGACAACACGGGGCTCCTCGCCGACGTCGTCTACCACGAGCTCGGTCACGGACTTCACATCTCGCAGCTCATCCCCGGGGTGGCCGAGTTCGACGGCGCGCTCTCCGAAGGCGCGTCCGACTTCCTGGCCGCGAGCATCACCGGCGATCCGGAGATGGGCCGTGGCTTCCGCAACACCGACGCGGGCATCCGCCACCTCGATCCCAGCGGGGACGAGGCCCTCTGGCCGAGCAACATCGGCGGGGTTCACCAGACCGGGCTCATCTTCGGGGGCACGTTCTGGGACCTGCGCAAGGCGCTCATCGCGGCGCTCGGCGAGACCGAGGGCATCGCCCTCGTGAACCGGCTCTACATGGCCGCGCTGCGCCGCTCCTCGTCGATTCCAGGCTCGCTCGTCGAAGTGCTCGCGGCCGACGACGACGACGGCAACCTCGAGAACGGCACGCCGCACGAGTGCCTGATCCGCGCGGCGTTCGCACGCCACGGCATGCGCACCGCCAGTGGCGTCATCGTCGCGCCCGAGCCCTCGGTCGATGTCGCCGCCGCCGGTACCACGGTGCGGGTGGACATCGCGAACCTCTCACCGCGGTGTCCCGAGGTCGATCGCGTCGAGAAGGCCACGCTGATCTGGAAGCCCTCGCCCCGCGGTGGGCAGCCCCGCGGCGGCAGCGTCGAGATGACGCGCCTCGACGAGACGCGCTTCTGGGCCCCGCTGCCCCTGCCCGTCCAGTCGTTCCTCCAGTACCAGGCGAAGGTGAAGTTCGCCGACGAGTCGCTGCTCGTGCTTCCCGACAACCGCGCCGATCCGTTCTACGAGGTCTACCAGGGGACGCTCGTCCCGCTGTATTGCACCGACTTCGAGACCGACCCGTTCCTGGACGGCTGGACCCGCAGCGAGACCGTCGACAAGTCGGCCTTCGAATGGGGCGTGCCCACCGGGGGCTTCGAGGAGCCCTCGGCGGCGTGGTCGGGAACGCACGTGCTCGGGCAAGCGCTCGGCCGTGGCTACGAACCCGATTCCACGGGCTGGGTGGAGCTGCCCCCGATCGATCCGGGAGCGTGGAGCGACGTGCGCCTGCACTACCGGCGGCACCTCTCCGTCGAGGACTCTCACTTCGACCAGGCGCGCATCACGGTGAACGGCACCGAGGTCTGGCTCAACGCGACCGCGGAGATGGGTGACAGCTCCTCGCTGCAGCACATCGACAAGGAGTGGGTGTTCCAGGACGTCCTCCTCACCGGTCCGGATCGCGGACAGCCGATGCGCGTGCGCTTCGAGCTCACGACCGATGCCGGGCTCGAATACGGTGGCTGGACCATCGACGACGTGTGCATCGTGGCCAACGCCACCTCCGTGTGCGGCGACGGCGTGCGCTCACCGACGGAGACGTGCGACCTCGGCGCGGAGAACGCCGACGAGCCCGACAAGTGCCGCACGTGGTGCCAGGCACCGGTATGCGGCGACTTCATCGTCGATGCGAACGAGCAATGCGACGCAGGCAGCGAGGGCTCGGAGCGGTGTGACACCGCGTGCGCGGTCATCCCGCTCCCCGAGGAGGCGGGCTGCTGTTCGTCGAGCCGGGCGGAAGGTGCGGGCGGGCTCGCCCTGCTCGTCGGCCTCGTGCTCAGGGGCAGGGGTCGCCGACGACGCCGGGCGCCGGCACCGTAGGTACGCCGTCGCGGAGGTAGCTCGCGAAGAAGCACGCGTACTGGTGCTTCACCGCTTCGAGCTGCCGGTAGATGTAGTGCGGGTCGACGATGCCGTCGCCGTCGAACTGGACCACCACCCGGGTGAGGCCGTCGCGGTTGCCCTTCACCGGGTAAGGGGCGATGCCGTCGAGGCCGTCGAGCGCGAGCGTGCTCTGCATCGAGTCCCAGAGCACGTCGCCGGCCTGCTGGTTCCCGTACGCGAGGGCGGCCGCGTCGTAGATCGTCGTCGAGAAGTTCTCGTCGCCCTTCGGTACGGGCTCGTAGACGTGTCGCGCCGGCAGGCCCTCGAGCGGGCGCCGCGCGATGCGCGCCATGTACACGAGTGGATCGGCGATCTCCCAGCCGAGCTCGATCGCGTGCATCGCCGGGTGGATGAACGACATCTTGTCGTAGTCGATCTCGAGCGACGCCGCGATGAGCTCGCGCGCGCCAGGGACCACCGTCGCATCGAGGATCATCAGGTTCCAGAAGCCGCCGGCGCCGGTCGGGACCACCGCGCCGTAGCGCGGCTCGACCGCGGTCGTCATGTTCGTGTACATGCCGCCCATCGACTGGCCCCCCGCGACGAGCTTGTCGGCGGCAAAGCGGTGCTGGCCGCCGGCCGGAGCGGGGAGCGTGCAGCCCGCGAGCGTCGCGTGCGGGATCTGGACGGCGAGCAGCGCATCCGTGACCAGGCGCGACTCGATCACGCCCTGCTGGAACGTGAACGGGAAGGCGTCGAGGTTGTCGATGTTGAGATACTCGAAGTCCGTCGCGTTCGGGAGGCGCTCGGGGTTCACGGGCAAGGCCGCCGAGGCCGCCGCGATGCCGTACTGCGCGGCGACGTAGCCCGGGCCCTTGCCCGCCTCGGGGATGTCGGCGGGCGTCGTGGCGGCACCGAGATCGACGAGGCCACTCGAGACGCCGCCCGAGCCGTGGAAGAACTGGTAGAGCGGCCAGCCACCGGCGGGCATCGCGCCCTTCGGCACCGTGATGACGATCGGCACCGTCAGGTCGCCCTGCTTCTGCGGCACGTCGTTGGCATCGACGACGAAGTGTCCCTCGTCATCGAACGGAGGCTCGCCGAGCTGGAACTGCGGCAGCGTGATCGTGCCATCGAGGCGGCAGAAGCCCTCGTACGTATCCGCGCCCGTCAGCACCAGATTCTCGATCACCGGCTCGTAGGCGGTGCGGATGGCTTCCGAGCGCTCGCGCAGGCGCTTCACTTCGTCGCCCGTCGTGAACACGGTCGCGACCAGGACGTCGGTGGTGCTCACGCCCGCATCGGCCAGTTCACCCCAGAGCGGCGCGTACAGCTCGACGGCCGCGATCCCACTCGTGCCCGGGGGCGTACCGCCGGCGGCCAGCGTGGCGAAGGCCGGGGGCGGGGTGAAGCCCGGCGCGAAGCTCGTGCGCAGGACGAAGGCGTAGCGCGTGCCCGCGCGCAACACGATGCCCGGGCGCGGCGCGAGGGCGACGAGGTTCGGCGCGGTGTACGCGTCGACGGGCAACGACTCGGCGACGATCGGGTACAGCGTCCCGCGCTCGGGCGATGCGGAATCGATATCGATCAGAAACGCATCGCTCGTGGTCGCGGCCGGCAGCACGTCGGTGCGCACGCGAACCGGCGGCGGGGCGGTGAACGAGAAGTAGGCCGCGGGCATGACGGGGAAGCCCCGGCGCAGCGAGATCGAGTCGAGGAGGCTGTCGACGAGCGCGACCTCACCCGGGTTCGGAAAGCTCGCGAAGTTCGGCCCGCCCTCGACGGTGAGGCGCAGATCCGATGGGAACGGCAACGCCCAGAACGCGCCGGGCGCGGCGCCGATGAACGTCGCATCGAGGTCGAAC
>LNFM01002382.1_pt1 | contig 56531 bp, 57 predicted proteins | sample 596031 | NCBI WGS metagenome assembly LNFM01 (sample SAMN04254537, study PRJNA301005) | activated carbon metagenome | isolation source: dual media filters at the Ann Arbor, Michigan drinking water treatment plant | place: USA: Ann Arbor
CATCAGACGCTAAGAAGCTGAAGGAAAAAAAGAAGAGCTGCCAATTTCCCGCTATTGTTAGCGCGGCTCGCCCCACAAAAGCCCACAATTTGCACGCGCTTCGCGCCCCTCGAAGCAGCCGCCGCGCTGTGTGCCTCGCTCCGACTCGATATCCGCCCTGCAACGCTCCGTGCAGCGCTCAGCTTGATGATTCAGATCTAGATGATCCGACTGCGGTGGGGCACTCGGGCGATTCCGCTTCCATGACTTTGCATTCTCACCGTGCTTGCTGTCTGGCCATGGAGCGACCTACTTGCGACAAATGCCGAGCAGGCATGAAGAGTCGCCGGAGCAATTCTTCAGTTGCTCTGCATTGGAACCGTCGCGTGTGATATCCGAAGCAAGCGCAACGAGGTCGGCCTTGATGGTCTTCTGGACCATGTAAAAAAAGCACCTCTTCGGATGCCCTCGGAGAAAGAATGCCGTCGTTCACTTCGCGAGCGGCGCCGTTCATGCGATCGGCCACGCCTACTATCGCCGTAGGGTCTACGCGACCGGGACCCCGCCTCGATTGAACAGTAAATCGAATGGCTTGAGAAACAGCCAGATTTGGACGCAGCAGCGATGGTCGAAACGAAAAAGCGATCAAGGAACAGAGAAAAGCGCGAAAGAGCGAACTTAGTGTCGCGCATCGCTCGGCTTCGGCCTCAACTTCGCGACGCGGCGCACGCGCGCCGGCTTGTCGCTCTAGATCGAGCACCATGCGCTCCGCGTGCAGCCGTTGAAAGCGTTCTCGCACCGGATTCTGGCTTCGCGGGTCGCGGGTGTGCTTGATACGAGTCGGGGGTCAGATGCCAGATTGAAACGGCCACGGATCGACGTTGAGCGCGCCGGCTGTAACCCGTGCACCAACCACGTCTGCGCCTCCCGGAAAGGAAGCCGGGTTTTCGGCGGCTCCTGGTGGATCAGGAGCGGGGCCCGGATGACCCTCGTTGCAGGGGGTGCAAGAAGAACCTAAACCCTCGTTTTCATTGTGCTTATTAGCCATTCGAGCATGTCCGGCACGTTTGTCGTGCCGACAGGTGCAGCGCTAAAATTCTGCTCAGCCTACAAGTAAACGCGATTCCTAGTGCTTTTAATCCATGAAATTGCTGTATAAGAAGCGCGCCCCGCGCGGGGTTTTACCTTTGGTAGGGCCAGACGAATGACTAGCCAGCTACACAGGTTGATCGAGGAACTCGATCGAGAAGAAGTCCCCGTCACCACGCAGCACCTGAAATTGCTCGCGATGGCGTTTGAGGAACAGATCGCCCAGCTCCACCAAGCACTCAGCATTCTGCGACTGCGAATCGACGCAGATGCACTAAGGCGGCGATAACTGCGGTCGGCGCTGCCGTTCACGGAAATTCGACCTCGACGATCGACGGCGGCCGAATCACAGCCCCCTCAAGCGGCACACCGGACCGAGTGAGCGACGCGACGATTTCGGTCACCACCGTGGCTGGCAGGGGGTCGAGCCGACGTGCTGCGTCCGCTATGACCGCCTGATCACCTCCGCATAGACGGATGGAAATATGGCGAAGAATGCGTTGTCGACGAACGCGCCGGTTCGACGACCTCGCGCAGCGCGCCCCGCAGGGGTGAGCAAACGCGTGAGCGTTTGCGAATCAATCCCACCCGCAGGTCGAGTACGCAACCTCACCAAGGCACGTGTGGGTCTTTTTTCAAGGTCTGACGGCGCGCGAATTGCGGGGCATCCATTCAACAGACGGTGAAACCCTACATGGTGAAACCCACAAACGAGACTACAGTGTAAAGAGCAAGGCGCTGCGTGCCATTGAACGAACATGGTGGCTCGACTCGACAAGGACTGGCGCCGCCTCACACCCGCGGCCATCAAAGGCATCAGCGGGGCGGCACCATTGACCTCAGGGAGGGGCGATGAAGACACAGCCAGCGCCAGGCACTTGTTCGCAGGTACTGCAGTCACGCCTGCGGCCGGGTCGATACCCGACGGTTGACGAGGCACTGTCGCCGCGGCGCAATCGCCTGCTGGCGATGTGCTCCGAAGAAGATTACGCACGTCTGCTGCCGGACGTGGAATTCGTTCGATTGACGCGCGGAGACAACGTTTTCCGGGTCGGTGAGCCACAGACCCACCTGTATTTCATCACTGCCGGAATCGTCATCCGGCTCTATGAGGCAGAGGAGGGGGACAGCACGGGGTTCGCTGTCACAGGCTGCGAAGGCGAAGCCGGAGACGTGTCATTTCTGACCGGCAAACCATTGCTGACCCAGACGCTGGTCGTGGAATCCGGACATGCGTACCGGTTGAAGGTGGATGTGGTGAACAGCGAGGTGGTGCGCGGAAGTTCGCTCGCCGTTGCGCTGTTGCGACATATCCAGACGACCATCACCCAGATGACCCTCGACATCGCCTGTGCCCGCCACCATGCGATTGAGCAGCAACTTTGTCGCTGGTTCCTGGACTGCCTGGATCGGACACCGCGCCATGAATTCACGATGACGCAGGAACTGTTGAGTCACATCCTCGGCGTACGTCGTGAAAGCGTCACCGCGGCTGCGGGCCATCTCAAGTTGGCCGGTGTCATCGACTATTATCGGGGGCGCCTCGTGCTGCGCGACCGTGCCGGACTCGAAGCGCGTGTCTGTGGATGCTATGAAGTCGCAAGGCAGGCGCTTTCGATGGGTCACATCAATGATCCAGTCGGGCATGCTGCCCGGCAGGGCTTGGCGAGCCGATGAAAGCGGGCTGCGGCTGCCGCTTGCGGGGTGCCCCCGGCTGAGGAGCGCTCACCTGCGGTACTGCCCCCCACGTATGCTCCGGTCCTCGTCTCGCGCGTGCATCCGGACGGCGGCATCGAGAGGTTTTCGCCTGCCCGGCCGAAAAGCCGGGGACCGGCCGCCGACAGCCTGGTCCCCGGCCATTCCAATCGCGATGCCATCCGCTCGGTGACCCCGGTACAGGCAGCTCAGGCCATCTGCAGGAACGATGGCATGGCGCCCGCCGGCCGCGGAATTTGCCGATAGCCGCGGCAGGTTTTGGGGCGGACAATCACAGCGATGGAATTCGCCATCTGGTCGACGCTCGTCGGCGTGCTGTTGATCGTGATGGCGCTCAGCGCCACCGTGCTCGCGCGACTGCCGCTGTCGACGGCGCTGCTGTACCTGCTGACCGGCGTGGCCGTGAGCCCTATCGGGTTTGGCCTTGTGGCGGCTGGTCCCCATCAGCACACCGTCCTGCTCGAGCACGTGACCGAGATCGTGGTGGTCGTGTCGCTCTTTACCGCCGGCCTCAAGCTCAGTGCGGGACTGTCCGACCGTAGCTGGCTGCTGCCGCTGCGTCTGGCGCTCTCGGTGATGCTCATCACCGTCACGGCCATTGCAGCGCTTGGCTATTTCCTGCTGGACCTGTCGCCGGGGGCGGCGATCCTGCTGGGCGCGATCCTCGCACCCACCGATCCGGTACTGGCCTCGGACGTGCAGGTCACCCAGCCCGGTGATCGTGATCGCCTGCGTTTCGCCCTGACGGGTGAGGGCGGCCTGAATGACGGCACGGCATTTCCGTTCGTGATGCTGGGCCTGGGCCTCCTCGGGCTGCACGAGATGGGCGCGGGCGGCTGGCGCTGGGTCGCAGTCGACGTGGTGTGGGCCACCGCTGCGGGCTTGTGCGTGGGCGCCTACTCAGGCGTGGTGGTGGCGCGCCTCGCGCTCTACCTTCGCCGCGAACACCAGCGCGCAGCGGGCCTGGACGACTTCCTGGCCCTCGGCCTCATTGGGGTCTCTTATGGCGTGGCGGTGCTGCTTCACGCCTACGGTTTCCTGGCAGTTTTCGCTGCCGGCGTGGCACTGCGTCACCTGGACCAGTCGCAAGCCGGCGAGCCGCCGAACCCGGCAGTCAACTCCATCATGCAGGCTGCGCTGGACGCGCCCAAGACGCTGGCGCAGGTCGCCACCGCCGGGGACGAGGGTGCGCCGGCACGGATGTCGCAAGCCCTTCTGCGCTTCAACGAACAGCTCGACAGGATTGGCGAGGTGGCGATCGTGATCACCATCGGCGCGCTGTTATGGGCCGTCGAGTGGGACTTCGCGCGCTGGTGGTTCGTCGTGTTGTTGTTGCTGGTGGTGCGGCCCGTGGCGGTCGCCGTGGGCTTGCTCGGCTCGCGCAGTTCGGGTCATCAGCGTTGGCTGATTGGCTGGTTCGGCATCCGCGGCGTTGGTTCGCTCTACTATCTGATGTTCGCGATCAACCAGGGAATGGACGCTGAGCTGGCTGCCACGCTCACCGCGTTGACGCTCTCGGTGGTGGTCACCTCGGTGGTCGTGCACGGCATTTCCGTGACGCCACTGATGGCAGCATACGAAAAACGACACCAGCGATAGCGCCAGTGACGGCGCTGGCGCCGCGGGCGTGGTGGCATGCGGTCGCCGTGTCAACCGGCAGGACCCTTCGTGGCGACAGGTGTGAGCGGCTGCCCGAGCCGGACTATTGTCGCGTCAGGCTGCTGAACATTGAGGGATCCGCTGACGACTGCACAGGAGAACACTGCTCAGCACAGTGAATCACGGCGCTCGAATCCGCGACTGCACTTGCCGCGGCGGGTGCACGGGCTGGTGAGCGACATTGGCGCTCGGTCGTACCATCCGAGCTGGCGGCTGCCCGCACCCCGAGAGCGGGCAAGCCGGCGCCACTGCTACCCGGTGGGCCAGGTCGCGAAGGCGCATTCAGACCCGGTTCGTGATCTGGCGCAGGCTGCCCGTGGAGGCGCCTGCCATTGTCTGCCATCGCTGCCGCATGTCAGCGCCCGACGAATCATCGTGTCAGCCAATGCCAGTGCGCTGCTTCACCCTGCTGAGCGGCAAGGCCGAATGACGTTACTCTCGGACGACCAACCCGACTTTTGTGCACGCTCGCAAGGAGACTGATGATGGACAGCCCGCAATCAACGTCAGGCGGCAAATGCCCGGTCATGCATGGGGGCGCGACCACCTCGGACATGTCGAACATGGCGTGGTGGCCGAAAGCGCTGAACCTCGACATCCTGCATCAGCACGACACCAAGACCAATCCGATGGGCGAGGGCTTCAACTATCGCGATGAAGTCAGGAAGCTCGACGTCGAGGCGCTCAAACGCGACCTCAAGGCCCTGATGACCGACAGCCAGGACTGGTGGCCAGCGGACTGGGGCCACTATGGCGGTCTGATGATCCGCATGGCGTGGCATGCGGCGGGTACCTACCGGATCGCTGACGGCCGCGGCGGCGCGGGCACCGGGAACCAGCGCTTCGCGCCGATCGGGTCGTGGCCCGACAACGCCAATCTCGACAAGGCGCGTCGTCTGCTGTGGCCCATCAAGAAGCAATATGGCAACCGCATCAGCTGGGCCGATTTGATCGTTCTCGCCGGCACCATGGCCTACGAGTCGATGGGTCTGAAGACCTTCGGCTTCGGTTTCGGACGTGAAGACATCTGGCATCCGGAAAAGGACGTCTACTGGGGCTCCGAAAAGGAGTGGCTGGGCGCCAGTCGCTACGACGGTGACAGCCGCGAGACGCTGGAGAACCCGCTGGCCGCGGTGCAGATGGGCCTGATCTACGTGAATCCCGAAGGTGTCGACGGCAAACCGGATCCGCTGCGCACCGCGCAGGATGTGCGGCTGACCTTCGCCCGCATGGCGATGGACGACGAAGAGACCGTTGCGCTCACGGCAGGCGGCCACACGGTCGGCAAATGCCACGGCAACGGCGATGCGGCGCGGCTCGGGCCCGCGCCGGAAGGGGCCGACGTCGAGGAACAGGGGCTGGGCTGGATGAACCATGCCACCCGCGGCGTCGGTCGCGATGCCGTGACGAGCGGTCTCGAAGGCGCCTGGACCACGCATCCGACGCAGTGGGACAACGGTTACTTCCAGCTGCTGCTGAACTACGAATGGGCGCTCAGAAAAAGCCCGGCTGGCGCCTGGCAGTGGGAGCCGGTCGGCATCCGTGACGAAGACAAGACGGTCGACGTCGAGGACCCGTCGATCCGCCACAACCCGATCATGACCGACGCCGACATGGCGATGAAGATGGACCCGGCCTACCGGCAGATCTCGGAGCGGTTCCACCAGGACCCTGACTACTTCTCTGCGGTCTTCGCGCGCGCCTGGTTCAAGCTGACCCATCGCGACCTCGGGCCGAAGACCCGCTACCTCGGGCCGGACGTGCCGCAGGAGGATCTGATCTGGCAGGACCCGGTGCCCGCCGGCCGCACCGATTACGACGTCGCGGCGCTGAAGGCGACGATCGCCGCCAGTGGTCTGTCGGTCGGTGAGCTGGTCGCGACGGCGTGGGACAGCGCCCGCACCTTCCGTGGTTCGGACCTGCGCGGCGGCGCCAACGGCGCGCGCATTCGGCTGGCGCCGCAAAAGGACTGGGAGGGCAACGAGCCGGCGCGTCTGGCCAAAGTGCTGGCGGTGCTCGAGGGCATCGCAAAAGACGCCGGCGCCAGCGTCGCCGACGTCATCGTGCTGGCCGGCAATGTCGGCGTCGAACAGGCGGCGCGGGCCGCCGGTTTCCCGATCGACGTGCCGTTTTCGCCAGGTCGCGGTGACGCGAGTCAGGCGATGACGGACGTCGAGTCGTTCGCCGTCCTGGAGCCGCTGCATGACGGCTACCGCAACTGGCTTAAACGCGACTACGCGGTCAGCGCCGAGGAATTGATGCTCGACCGCACGCAGTTGATGGGCCTGACCGCGCCCCAGATGACAGCGCTGGTCGGGGGCATGCGGGTGCTCGGCACCAACCACGGCGGCAGCCGCCACGGCGTGTTCACCGATCGCGAAGGCGTGCTGACGAACGACTTCTTCGTGCACCTCACGGACATGAATTACACGTGGCAGCCGGTAGGTCGGCACCTGTACGAAGTCCGCGATCGCAAGACCGGTGCGCTCAGGTGGACGGCGACCCGGATCGATCTCGTGTTCGGCTCCAATTCAATCCTGCGGGCTTATGCCGAGGTCTACGCCCAGGACGACAACCGGGAAAAATTCGTGCGCGACTTCGTGGCCGCGTGGGCCAAAGTCATGCACGCCGATCGCTTCGATCTTGCGTAGGTCTTGCGTCGTCCGGGGCAGGTGCCCCGGACGGCCACCGGTGGCGTCAACCGGCCTTCGATTTGCCCAGCATCTTCTGGTAGCACCCCGGACAGATCCCGTGTGACATGTCGGCGCCGTGATGGCGCACAAGGTAGTGTTCGAGCGTGCTCCAGTAACCGTCGTCATCACGGACTTCGCGGCACCACGCGCAGATCGGCAGCAGGGCACGCAGGGATTTGACGTCTTCGAGCGCCGCGGCGAGCTGATCGGCCGCGCGGCGCAGTTCGAGTTGCTCGATCACCTGGCGTGACAGCGCTTCGAGACAGTCGCGCTGACTGGCGTCGAGCTGACGCGGCTGTTGATCGAGCACGCACAGCGTGCCGAGCGCGTAGCCGTCGCGATCGATCAACGGCGCACCCGCATAGAACCGCAGCTTCGGCTGGTCCGTCACGAGTGGGTTGTCGGCAAAGCGCTGGTCGAGCGTGGCGTCCTCGACGATCAGGGGCGCCGTGTCGAGGATGGCATGTGCGCAGAAGGCCTGCTCGCGCGGCGTCTGGTCGACGTCGAGACCGCGTCGCGATTTGAACCACTGACGATCGGCGTCGACCAGCGACACCAGCGCCATCGGTGTGCCGCACAGCGTGGACGCCAGCAGCGTGATGTCATCGAAAGCACGCTCGGCCGCGGTGTCGAGCAGACGGTAACGCTGCAATGCGGCCAGGCGGGCTTCTTCGTTCGCAGGAAGCGGGGCTTTCATCGCTGATCCTCGGGTCTGTCATGTCGACGCGGTGCACGGGCGCTGCGGCCGGCACCCGAGAGGCTAGCGACCGGCCCCGCTGCAACCTGAGCAGCAATGGGGTAAATGACCCGACGCGGCTGCGGCGCCAGCCGCTGCAGCACCGGCGCGCGGGCCCCGGACGCACTGGCCGCCCGGGCGCTGCTGACGACACGCGCGCCTGCTCCGGTGCCGCCGTGGCTGCGACCGTCCTACGCGGCACTGCGCCATGGACCGGCATCCGCCACCGCCCGCGTGGCCGATGATCGATGCCGACTATCTATCTGTCCTGATGGGCAAGCCCGCGGCGCGCAAACCCCTGACCCCCAGACCCCAATTTGCGCCGCGGGTCTCTTCTCGCACGCGTCCATGTCCCGGCTCGCCGTCAGGACCTGCCTCCCGGCTACACTGCAGCCACGCACTGCGCGCCGTCGCGCGCCCCGGAGGACAGATGTCGCCATCCCCCCGCCCGTGGCTACGCACGACTGCACTGGCAGCGTGGTGCCTGGCGCCGCTGCTGCTTGCCGTCCTGCCTGCGGCCCATGCCGAATGTCCGGTGCTCGAGCAGCGCGCTGCGAACGCGGGGCGCCAGCAGCCGGCTTTTGCCGGTCAGACCCGCGCCTGCGGCGTGCGCACGCAAACGACACTCGAGCTGGTCGTCGTTGCGCGCGGGCTCGAACACCCGTGGGCGGTCGAGCCGCTGCCGGATGGACAGTACCTGGTCACGGAGAAGCCGGGGCGACTGCGGCTCGTCACGGCGGACGGGCGCGTGCTGCCCCCGATCGCAGGCGTGCCGACGGTCGATGCGCGCGGGCAGGGCGGTCTGCTCGACGTGGCCCTGAGTCCCGGCTTTGCCGCGGATCGCACGCTTTTCTTCAGCTACACCGAACCCCGCGAAGGCGGCAATGGCACGAGCGTCGCACGCGCGGTGCTCGCGCCAGCGGGCGATGCGCTCGAGCAGGTCCGCGTGATTCTGCGATCGCAGCCCAGCCATGACGGCACCAAGCACTACGGATCCCGGCTCGCGTTCGGCCCCGACGGTCTGCTGTACGTGACGCTCGGCGAGCGCGCCGATCGGGGCATGCGCGCGCACGCCCAGCGCCGCGACAGCCACCTCGGGAAGATTCTGCGGATTACAGCCGACGGTGGCGTGCCGCCGGACAATCCGCAGGTCGGTGTGACGGGGGCGGCGCCCGAAGTGTGGTCGCTGGGACATCGCAACGTGCAGGCCGCCGCCTTCGATCCCGCCGGGCGCCTGTGGGCGGTCGAGCACGGCACGCGCGGGGGCGACGAACTGAACCTGATCGCGCGCGGCGCCAACTATGGCTGGCCCGTCGCCGCGTACGGCGAGGAGTACATCGGGCTGCCGATTGGCGGCGCCGACACAGTGCGCACCGGCACGCAGCAGCCCGTGTATTACTGGGATCCGGTGATAGGCCCTTCGGGTGCGCAGTTCTATACCGGCAGCGCCGTGCCCGAATGGCAGGGCAACCTGTTCGTCGGGTCACTCAGGGACATGCTGCTCGTGCGACTGGTGATCGAACAGGCGCGCGTCGTCGGCGAAGAGCACCTGTTCGCCGCGCGGCGCCAGCGCGTGCGCGATGTGCGCCAGGGGCCGGACGGCGCCCTGTACGTCGTGACCGATGCGCGCAAAGGTGAACTCTGGCGCATCACGGCGCGACGCTGAACGCGCGGCGCCGGTCGCGGGACCGCCGTTGCGGGGCGCGCGTTGTCGCGCTCCCTGCTCGAGCCTGTCCGTACGGCTCCCGGTCTTGCCGCCTACCCTGGTCACGCAGTACGTGGACACGCGCAGGAAGCCGGAGCGATGGGGCAGTCGCACGCGCGCTGCGGCGCGCGGCGCAGACCTTGACGCCGAATCCGTCAAGCTTCGGAGGCGAGCAACACAGGTGCGCGCACGTGAAGATCTGTCGTCGACAGCCGGGGCTCGAACTCACGTCGCGCTCGTGCTCGCCACGCCCCGGGAGCACGCGGGAAGCGGCGCAACGAGCAATGCCGAACTCGAAGTGGGCGCACACGGGCGGCCAGGACTCGACGACGTGCTCGGTTCGACACCGCACAGCGTGCCGCCAGGCGGCGGGGCAAGCTCGATACGACAGGCGACGTATCACCGCCGGACCCCGGGATCACCACCCTGCGCGTCGTATTCAAGGACATGCGGGGTGAGGGCGAAGTGCCGCCAATTCAGCAAAGCACGCCAATCGGGACTGCCACTTCATGCACACGCCGAAAGAACATGGAGGTCCTTCTCGAATCGATCAGCTGGTGTGATCGCGATGGTGCGCTTTCACGCCGCACGCATCGCTGGCCTCGCCATTCGTCACCAGGCATCACGGGAAGCGTGGGCGGTGCTGTGCGAATACTGGAAACGCGCGGCACAACGGGTCTGTGCCGCGTCGAACACCGCGACGACTCACGCACGAAGCGCGTAGGTCAGCAGCTTCGCAGGTCGGATGGCTGCATGCGGCTGCAGGGCGGCGAGGTCGCCGGCGACCTCGCCCCCGGCCCACCGGGCAGTGTGAGGCGAGGCATCACCTGCCCACGCCCGGGCACTACCGGCCGGGTTTGAGCACGACCTTGGTCCAGCCACTTTTGCGCTGGTCGAAATTCGCATAAGCACCAGGAGCGTCGCCCAGCGGAAGCTCGTGCGACACGATCCACGATGGCTTCACCTTGTCGTGTTCAATCAAACGGCTCAACTGTCGGTTGTAGGCCTTCACGTTGGCCTGGCCGGTGCCCATGCTCTGGCCCTTGAGCCAGAACTGCCCGAAGTCGAACGCGATCCGGCCCTGCTTCGCCAGGGTGTCCGCCGCGCCCGGGTCTTCGGGCAGAAAGACGCCGACGACCCCGATGCGGCCCGTGGCCTTCACCGTCTGCACGAGATTGTTCATCGTCAGGTTCGGCACTTCCTCCCGGTGCATGTTGCAGCACTGGTAGCCCACGCACTCGCAGCCACGGTCGGCACCTTTGCCGCCCGTGAGCTCCATGATCATGTCGACGCCGCCACCTTCGGTGTCGTCGATCGCGATCGCGCCCAGCCGTTCGGCGAGTTGCAACCGATCCTTGTGCGTGTCCACCACCATCACCTGGCTGGCACCCTTGACGGCAGCGGCACATGCCGCCATCAGGCCCACCGGGCCGGCGCCATAGATGACGACGCTTTCGCCCGGCTGCACACCGGCCAGTTCGGTCGCGTGATAGCCGGTCGGCAGGATGTCGGACAGCATCACGTAGTCGTTCTCCTTTTCCTCCGCGTCGCGTGGCAGCACCAGACAGTTGAAGTCACCGTAGGGCACGCGCAGGAACTCGGCCTGGCCGCCGCTGTAGGGGCCCATGCCCGCGAAGCCGTACGCACCGCCAGCGGTGCCCGGGTTCACCGTCAGGCAGAAACCTGTCAGCCCCTTTTCGCAGTTCGCGCAGAAGCCGCAGCCGATGTTGAACGGCAGGCACACGCGATCGCCGACCTTGATGCGATCGACCGCCGCACCCACCGCAATGACCACGCCGAGGTTCTCGTGCCCCAGGATGCGGCCGGGCGCCATGCCGGTGCGACCTTCGTACATGTGCAGGTCGGAGCCGCAGATGTTGGTGCTGGTGATCTTCACGAGCACATCGGTGGCGCGTTCGATCGTCGCGTCAGGCACCTCGTTGACCGACACGTCACGCGGACCGTTGTAGACCAGTGCTTTCATGCGGCCTCCTGTGCGCTGAGCGCATCCGCCTGCTTCTTCAACTGCTGCCGTCGCTTCAGCAACGGCAGCGTCATGCCGCGCAAATCCAGGGCAGCCCGGCGCGCCTGCAGGAAAATCACTTCCCGCTCTTCGAGCACGTGCAGGTCGATCAACATGCCCAGTTGCTTGACGGCTGCGTCGAGGCCGGTGTCGGGCGTCTTCTTCGAGACGAGCAGCGCGATGATCTCTTTGGCCGCGGCATGTTGCTGCAGCGCTTCGTCCATCAGGGCATCGTCGCCGATGGCCTTGCGCACCTGGGGATAGAAGATCTCTTCCTCCAGTTGCGCGTGCATGGTCAGGGCCTGACAGATGCGTTGCGTCAGCAGGCGCTTCGTCGCCGCCGGCGCGCCGGCCTCGCACAGGGCGGCATGGTCGATGAACATCTTTTTGACGGCCTTGTGGTCTGCGTCCAGCAGGTCCACGGCGTCGTCATAGGCGATACGTTTTTTCACGGGCTGCCTCCTTGAATGAACGGCAATGCTGGGCGCCGACGGCGGTTTCCTCTGTGCGCTGCCGTACTGGGTGGGCGAACAAAAGCCCGCCCGGAGCGCGGCCAATGTGCGCGACACGCCGCGCACGCCGGCCGAACGTCGAGGGCCGACTCCGGCATTCACGCCGCTTGTGCAGGCTGGTGTCGCGCCAGTGAACGATGCATGCGGGCGCTGTGCTCGACGCGTACGCCAGCGAACCGACAGCCCGGGCCACGTCGCTGAAGGTGCAGGCTGCAACCAGCCTCCACGCTGACGCGGCCGCGTGAGACACCTGAACGATTCGGCCCGAAAATCATGCACCACATCACAGCAACAGACGGGACCAGGCTTCATCCGCAGGTCCACCTGTTCGCCCGGCCTGAATGTCCCGCCTCGTCGCCATGCGTTGCCTGCTGATCCTTGCTCACCCTCGCCGCGACAGCCTGTGCGGTGCGCTCTTCGACGCCTGTGCCGACGGCGTGCGCCAGGCCAGCGTGGACTGTCGCGAACTGATCCTGAGTGAGTTGCACTTCGACCGTGACGTGCTCACGCGCGCACCCGAACAGCAGCGGCTGGAACCCGATCTGCTGCGCGCGCAGCGTGACATCCAATGGGCGGATCATCTCATCTTCGTGTATCCCACCTGGTGGGGCACGTTCCCCTCGTTGCTCAAGGGCTTTCTGGATCGGGTATTGACGCCGGGGTTCGCCTTTCGCCATGGCATCGACGATCGCCGGGACCAGTTGCTCCGCGGCCGCACGGCAGACCTGGTCACGACGATGGACACACCACCCTGGATCTATCGCTTCATCTACCGCGCTCCCGGGCAGCAGGCGCTGGTGCGCGCGACGCTCGGCTATTGCGGCATACGTTGTACGCGCGTCGAGATTTTCGCGCCGGTGATGTCGGCGAATGCCAGCCAGCGCCGGCAATGGCTCGAACGTGCGCGACGTCTCGGCCTGCGCCTCGACGCTGGCGCGTGGTCCACCGCGCAGCGCCGCGGGCAACGCATCGGCGCATGGCTGGCGGCATTGCGGCTGCAGTTCTACCCGATGACATGGGTCGCCTACACCGTCGGCGCACTGACGGCGGCCGTGGGCGCGTCGCTGGCGATGACGCCGTATCTGCTCGGCTATCTCGTCCTGTTCCTGCTCGAGGCGGCCACGGTCTTTCTCAACGACTGGTTCGATTTCGACAGCGACCGTCTCAATCGTTTGGCCGGCCCCTTCAACGGTGGTTCACGTGTGCTGGTCGACGGCCGACTCGACCGCGCGGCGATGCGCAGCGGCATTGGTCTGACGATGCTGGGCGCTGCGGCGTCGTTTGCCGTGCTCGTTGCCATGGCTGCCATCTCCACCGGATCGACTGTCGTGATTTTCGTCCTGCTGGCCACGCTCGCACTGGCGTATACCGTGCCACCCCTGAAACTGTCCCACCGGGGCTTCGGCGAGGTCGATGTCGCGCTCACCCACAGCGCCGGCGCGGTGATGGCCGGTTACGTGGCCCAGGGCGGCCACTGGGCCGACAGTGCGCCGTGGCTGCTGGCACTGCCGCTGGGGCTGGCGGTATTGCCGTCCATTCTGCTTGCCGGTTGCCCGGATCGGACGGCCGACCAGGCCGTCGGCAAGCGCACGCTGGTGGTCAAGTTCGGTCCGCGCGCAGCCATCCGCCTGGCGATGGCAGCCTGCCTCGCCGCACCGGTCATGGCCGCGATTCTGGCGCTGACGCGCGCGGACCTGTCGGCACTGCTCGGCTTCAGCGCGGCCGGCGGCACACTGCATGCGATCTGGCTGTGGCGATGCCTGCATCGTTTGACCGTCGGCGACTTGCCCGATCGCATCGACGGACCCATCGTCCTGGCCTTGACCTTCATGCTCTGGTTCTGTGTACCGCCGCTGTTCGTCCTCTTGATCGGCTGGGGGCGGTAGCGTCGAGCAGGCACGAAGATCCTCCCGTGGCGGCTGCCCGGCTGGCGCATCCACGAGCGGTGCAGGCGCATGCACATGCCCGCTGCACGTGTCCAGACCGCGTCACGTGGCGCGAGGCCGTCGTCGGCCAGGCGCGGGCGAGACGGGGAGCGGCATTCGTCGGAGGGCAATGCGCGCCGCGCCCTCAACCCATCGCCGCCGGCTGCAACGGCAGTTTTTTTCGCCAGCCGGTTGGCCGCGCGACGCCCGGGGCGGGTACCATCCCGCTGCGGTGGCCGGGCAGCGGTCCCTGCCACGCCCATTCCCTATCCAGGAGTTCCAGATGATTGATCACACAGTAGGCACCGGCGACCTCGCCGAGAGCGGCAAGGAAGTCGTCGTTCATTACACCGGCTGGCTGTTCGACGCTGCGGCGCCGGACAACAAGGGCCGCAAGTTCGACAGTTCCCGCGATCGCGGGCAGCCGTTTTCGTTCCCGCTGGGTGCGGGTCATGTGATTGCCGGTTGGGACCAGGGTGTCGCCGGCATGCGCGTCGGTGGTCAGCGCACGCTGACGATTCCGCCGGAACTCGGCTACGGTGCGCGCGGCGCGGGCAACGTGATTCCGCCGAACGCGACATTGGTGTTCGACGTCGAACTGCTGGCAGTCGGCTGAGCGCTGCCGCGTGGCCCGACGTCCGTGCGCCGACGCGCCGCGCGTGCTGTTTTGATCAGGCGGCAGCGCCTCGTGTGCGTGCTGTTCGCGGTGCTGGCGCTCGTCGTCAGTATCCAGGCCATCCCGGGCGCGCACGCTGCGGAAACGCGTTATCTGCAGCGCGCGCCGAGCGCCGACGGCATCGGCAAACGCTACATGGGGCGCGAAATCTCCGCCGTGATGGGCTGGCAGGGCGCAGCCTGGCTGGAGCGCAGCGCACGCGAACAGGAAGAACGCACCGATCTGCTGCTCGCCGCACTGGCGTTGCGCCCGGGCCTGCACGTCGCCGACATCGGCGCGGGCACCGGCTATCTCGCGCGGCGCATCGCCGCGGCCGTGGCGCCACACGGCAAGGTCTACGCGGTCGATGTCCAGCCACAGATGGTCCGCCTGCTCGAGACGCGCGCGGCCGCCGAGGGCCTGACCAACCTGCTGCCGTCGCTCGGCGCGCCGGCGGACGTGGGCCTGCCGGCGGGCGTCGTCGATATCGCCCTGATGGTCGACGTCTACCACGAACTCGAGTTTCCGCACGAAGTGCTCGCCAGCATTCTGCGCGCGCTGAAACCTGACGGGCGGGTGGTGTTCGTCGAGTATCGCGCCGAGGATCCTGCGGTGCCGATCAAGGCCCTGCACAAGATGAGCGTGGCGCAGATCAGGCGCGAGGCCGAGGTTCACGCGCTGGACTGGGAGCGCACCGTCGACACCTTGCCGTGGCAGCACCTGGTGGTGTTCCGCAAGCGCCAGGCCAGCCCCTGAAAAAAAAGTTCGCACCGGCTGTCAACCGCTCGCCGTCTCCTGCGTTGATCTCCACAAGGGACCGGTTGTCGGGCCCATCACCGCACACTGGAGATCGACATGAAAACTGCCATACGCCCGCTGACGGGCATCGCCCTGCTGCTCGTGACGACGTTCGCCCACGCCGCCGACCGCGCCGAGCGCGTCGAGGAACGCTTCGACCGGCGCGGCGACCGGATCGAGGAGCGCCACGATCAGCGCGGCGACCGCATCGACTCGCGTCTCGACCGCCGCGCCGACCGCGCCGGGGCGGCCGGCTTCGAACAGCGAGCCGGGCGCCTCGATCTCAAGGGTGACCGCGTCGACGCGCGACTGGACCGCAAGGGTGAGCGCATCGACAATCGGCTCGACCGCCGCGGCACGCGCGTGGCGAATCGCATCGAGCGCCGCTAAGCCCCGGGGCCGCCACGGCGTGAACTCGTCGCCCGTGTGCACACGGACGTCCATCAACGCCCGAAAGGGGGCCGCGACTGTCGCGCACGGAGACTCTCGAAGCCTTTCTGGCCGATGTCGAGCGGCGGGCGTTCAAGATGGCCGAGTACGCGCTCGGCCATCGCGACGACGCGCACGACGCCGTGCAGGAGGCGATGTGCGCGCTCGTCGAGCGCTATGCCGATCGTCCGCCGGCGGAGTGGCCACCGCTGTTCTACCGCATTCTCGACACGCGCATCACCGACGAGCATCGACGGCGCGCGACGCGGCGGCGCTGGCTGTCGGTCTTCACGCGCGCGCCGGCACCCGACGGCGACAGCCAGGACGACGATCCGCTCGACACCGTGCCGGCCCCGCCCGACTGGCAGCCCGAGCAACGCGCGCTGAGCGCCGAGAATCTCGCGCGGCTCGAGGGCGCGATCCGCGAATTGCCGCTGCGCCAGCGCCAGGTGCTGCTGCTGCGGGCATGGGAGGGCTTCGATGTACGGGCCACGGCGGCTGCGCTAGGCTGCTCCGAAGGGGCGGTGAAGACCCATTACTTTCGCGCCCTCGAACGCCTGCGGGCGGCCAGCGGAGACGATGAAGCATGACGCAGGATCACGAGCCCGGACACGCCAGCATTCGCGCGGCACTCGATGCGGCCGCAGATGCGATCGCGCTGCCCGATCGCGAACGCCTGCGGCGCGCGCGACAGCGCGCGCTGGCGGGGCGCGCCGCGGCCGTGCCGTGCCGGCGCGCGCTGCCGCTGTGGCCGGCGTCCGCGCTCGCCACCGCGGCGCTGCTGCTCGTGATGCTGCGAGGGAATCTCGCCCACCTGCCGGGGAGCGGCGAGACGGCCCTCGACGCGGAGCTGATCGGGTCGGCGACCGAACTCGAACTGCTCGAGGATCTCGAGTTCTACGAGTGGCTCGACGCCGATGGCGCTGCGGGTTAGTCGCATGGCGCTGGTGCTGGGGCTGTGGTGTGGCCAGGTCTGTGCGCAGGGCACCGAGGCGCCGCCACCCGACCCGGCGCTGCTCGAGTTCCTCGGCGAATGGGACGACGGTGCCGGCAGCCTCGTCGACTGGGAAATGCTCGATGACGCGGGTGACACTCGCGCCGGGGCAGTGTCCGATGGCGGACGCTAGGCGGATGCGGCGCGGGTGGCTGTGCGGCGCGCTGCTGTGGCTGACGCTGGCGGTGGCCGCCGACGAGCGCGTGCCGTGGACCGCGCTGACGCCGGACGAGCAGCAACTGCTCTCGACGCTGCGTGGCGAGTGGGACACCTTGCCGGTCGAGCGGCAACAGCACTTGCGACGCGGCGCGGCGCGCTGGGCGACGCTGGCGCCGGATGAACGCGCATTCGCCGCCGAACGACTGCAACGCTGGCGCCAGATCGATCCGGCGCGCCGCGCGCTGATCCGCGAACGTTACGAGCGCTACAAGGCGCTGCCCCCGGCGCGGCAGGCGCGTCTGCGCGAGGTGTATGCGCGCTTCCGGCAGTTGCCGCCGGCCGAACGGCGCGCGCTCCGACAGCAATGGCAGCAGGCGACGCCGACGGAGCGCCGCGCGCTGCGCCGCCAGTGGCGCGACGCACCCGGACGCTGAGCGTCTGCCCGCGCGCAATCGGTCCTTGCGTCGCGCCGCGCGTCGCGCTTAGATCCCCCGACCCATGCTGGAGTACACGCGATGCGCAATGCGCTGCAGGACCAACTGCTGAAGGCCGGACTGGTCAAGGACAAGCAGGTCAAGGAGGCTCACAAGTCGCGGCAGCAGGCCCAGCGCCAGCAGCCCGGCAGACAGCCCCAACGGTCCGAAACGAAGGAAGTGGCCACTGCCGCCCAGTTGCAGAAGGCTGCGCGCGACAAGGCGCTGAACGCCGAGCGGGAAGCCCGCGCGGCGCGCAAGGCGCTGGATGCACAAATCCTCCAGCTCGTGCAGGCGCATCGTCGGCCGCACAACGATGGCGACGATCCCTACAGCTTCGTCGACGGCGCGAAGATCAAACGCGTCTACGTCACGACGCCGACGCGCGAGGCGCTCGCCCGCGGTGAACTTGGCATCGTGCGCTTGCGCAACCGCTATTTCGTGGTCACCACCGACGGTGCGACGGCCGTGCGCGAACGGGCGCCGCAATACCTCGTGGTGCTGAACCAGGACGCCCCGGCGGGCGCGGACGCCGACGCCTATGCCGAGCATCCGGTGCCCGACGACCTGATGTGGTGAGTCCGCGCGAATAAGCGCGTGCCGGCGCGGACGCAGCGCCCCCGGGTCCGCTAAAATCCCCGCCCCAGGTGCGGCTTTCAGCCGCCGTCCCACCGCCGTCGGCGGCCTACAGGAGCGATGCAATGGACGAACAGGTCAAGAAAGCCGCGCTGCGCATGATTCCCTACGGGCTCTACGTGCTGACCAGCGCCGACGGGCGCGGCCAGGTCGCCGCCGCGACCGTCAACTGGGTCACGCAGACCTCGTTCAAGCCACCGCTCGTGGTGGTCGGCGTGAAGGTCGATTCCGGCGCCCACGACCTGATCAAGGACACCCGGCATTTCGCGTTGAACGTGCTCGGCAAGGGGCAGCAGGGGCAGGCCTTCGCGTTCTTCAAGCCGGCCGAACTCGACGGCGCGACGATTTGCGGCGAGCCGTTCGTCACCGGCGACACCGGTTCGCCACTGCTCGCGAACGCCGCGGCCTGGCTCGATTGCCGGCTCGTGCACGTCTATGAACAGGGCGATCACTCGGTGTTCGTCGGCGAAGTCGTCAATGCCGGGCTGAAGCAGGTACCGGACGGCCGGCCCGACGACGTCACGCTGACCTTGAAGGATCTCGGTGACAAGGTGTTCTATGGCGGTTGAAGATCCCTCCGACTGGCTGGGCGATGACGAGCGCGAGAAGAGCAAGTCGCGACTCAAGCGCGAACATCACGACGTCAAGGCGCTTGGCGAGGAATTGCTGGCCCTGTCACCCAAAATGCTCGCGCAGCTCAAACTCGGCGAGGCCGCGCTCGACGGCATCGCGACGGCGCGCAAGCTGAAGCACGGCGCGCTGCAGCGCCAGTTGCGCCACCTCGCGAACGTGCTGGTCGGTGACGAGGATCCGGCGCGCATCCGCGCCGAACTCGATCGCATGCTGCGGCCGACGCAGGACGACATCCGCGCGCTGCATCAGCTCGAACGCTGGCGCGACGCGCTCGTCGCGGGCGACGAAAGCTGTCTCGATGAAATCGCCGTCAGGGCACCGGCGGTCGATCGCGCACTGCTGCGGGAACTCGCCCAGGGCGCCCGTGCCGAGCGCGAGGCCGGCCGTCCGCCCAAATCCGCGCGGCGCCTCTACGCGTATCTGCGCGATCTGGGGCAGGCGCCGGCCGCGGGTGCCTGACCTCAGGGTGACGGGCCGGCGAGAGGTCCCCCCCCCGCGGCGCGACCCGGGACGCCGACACCCGCGTGGCGTGTTTCACCAGCCCGTTAACGTTTAAGATCGGGCGCTTTGCCGCGCCAGGACCGACATGTTCACCTATCTCAATCCCGACGTCCGTCAGCGCCTCATCAGCGACGGCAAGCTCGTGCGCATCAATGCGACGGGCGGCCGCATCAGTCCCGAGCAGGCCTCGCCCGACGGCGAGATCGCGATCAACGTGCTCGGCCCGATCCCGCTGCCGATCAAACTCGGCGAACTGGAAATCCAGGCCCGCTGGTATGCGACCGTGCGCAGCACCGAACTCGCGAAGGTCGAAGAACTCGCATCAGAACTGAGCCGTCACGGCGGCCAGCGGCTGTTCTCGATGCTGGCGAGCAGCATGGCCGTCAACAGCGTGCTCGCGATAGGCAACGGCGAGCGGAGCAGCAACCCGCTGGTGCGCGTGCATTCGAGCTGCCTGACGGGCGATGTGTTCGGCTCGCAGCGCTGTGAGTGCGGCCCGCAGTTCGTCTCGGCGCTCGATCGCATCAGCAAGGACGAGCACGGCGGATTGATGATTTACATGTCCGGCCACGAGGGCCGTGGCATCGGCCTGTGGGCGAAGGCTGCCACCTACCTGCTGCAGGACGCGGGCGAGGACACCTACGAAGCGAACCGTTCGCTGGGCCTGCCCGACGATTCGCGCGACTTCAGCGACGCCGCCGCGTTGCTGCACTACTTCGTGCGCGGCCAGCCGTTCCGGCTGCTGACGAACAACCCGAAGAAGATTGCCGATCTGGGCGCGTTCGGCCTGAAGGACATCACGCCGGTGCGCCACGTCACCGGCGTGAATCCGTGGAACACGCGCTACCTCGCCGCCAAGCGCGACTGGGGGCATGCGCTGTCGGAAACCGACCTGGGCCTCGACAAATCATGAAAGGACCCGCGATGCGCCTGCTGCCGACCGTGCTCGCCCTGAGCCTGATCACCGCGGCGTACGCCGCTGAACCCGTGTCGCCACAGCGCGCGCGCGGTCTGGAGACGCTCGAGACCATCACCGGCGGCGGCACCGCGGCACTGCGCGAAAGCCTGCAGGACATCGCGCCCGAACTCGGCGACTGGATAGTCGATTTCGCGTATGGCGACGTGGTTTCGCGCCCGGCGCTCGATCTGCGCACCCGCGAACTGGCGACCGTGGCCGCGCTGACCGCGCTCGGCAATGCCCAGCCGCAGCTGAAATCCCACATCAAGGGCGCACTGAATGCCGGCTGCACGCCGCGTGAAGTCGTCGAAGTCATCCTCCAGATGAGTGTGTACGCGGGTTTCCCGGCGGCGCTGAACGGGGTCGCCGCGGCGCGCGAAGTATTCACCGAGCGGGGCATCGTGCTCGAACCGGCGCCGTAGCAGGCGCCGGCGTCGGCGTCCTCGTCGCACCCGCAGCATTCGGGCGTCGATCGGTTAAACTGGCCGCATGAACCCCGCGTCCTCGCGGCCGCTCGCATGAAGCGGCCTTTCGTCATTGGCCTGTGCGCCGCCCTGTTCGCCGTCATTCTGTGGGGCGTGCAATTGCCGATTGCCAAGGACGCCTTCACCGCTGTCGATCCGTTCTTCCTGACCGCGAGCCGCTATTTCGTCGCCACCTTGTGCCTGCTCGTCGTGCTCGTGGCGCGCGAGGGGCGCGCCGCGGTGTCCTACGACGGCAGACTGTGGCGGGCCAGCGCGCTCGGTACCGTCGGCATGTGTTTCTCGCCGATGCTGGTGTTTCTCGGGATGTCGATGTCGCGGGCGGAACATACGGTCGTGATCGTCGCGCTGCAGCCGGCGATCACCGCGATCGCGCTGTGGCTGTTCCAGGGCCGGCGCCCGGCCGCCATGACGCTCGCGTGCCTGGTCTTCGCGTTTCTCGGCGTCGTGCTCGTCGTCACCAAAGGCAGTCCGAGCGTCGCGGCGTCGCCGCGTGAACTGCTCGGCGATCTGATCGTGTTCGTCGGCGCGGCCTGCTGGGTCTACTACACGATGGGCACCGTGCGCATGACGGGGTGGTCGATCTGGCGCATCACGGTCTTGACGATGCTGCCCGGCGCGATTGCCTGCATGCTCGTCAATGCCGTGCTGCTGCTGCTGGGCACGACCTCGTGGCCAACGCTCGCGGCGCTGCAGAGCGTGGCCTTCGAGATCCTCTACCTGACCTTTGGCGGCGTGCTGACGGCGATGCTCGCGTGGAACTTCGGCGCGCGCCGGATCGGCGCGCTGAACGCGGCGCTGCTGATCAACTTCATGCCGGTCGTGACCTTCACGTATCGCGTCTTCCAGGGCCAGCGCTTCCTGGCGGTGGAAATCTTCGGCGCGCTGATGGTCGTCGCGGCGCTCGTCGCGAACAATCTCTATCTGCGCGCGAAGAGCCTGCGTGCCGACGAGGAAACGCGGCTCGCCGCGGTGCGCGCCGAGTAGCCGGCGCCCGCGTGTCATTGATGGCGCACCCAGCGATGGACCTGCCCCTCGAACCGCCGGCGTGTCGGTGTCGCCTGCTGCCGTGGCCGTCGTGCCGGCAGCACGACTCCCTGCGTCGTTGCCGCGGCTGACGCGGACGCCATGCGCGAAGCCCTTGCCCTGATCAGCGGCGCCTGCGACACGGCCGTCGGCGAACTGCCCGGGTCGACCTGCCTCGGGCTGCACGCAGAAGCCGCATTCGGCGCGATCGCCGACGCCGGCCTCGTGCCCGGCGACATCGATGGCCTGCTGTGCTCGTATTCGATGACCGAGCCGCACCTGATGCTCGCTTCCGTCGTCGCCGAGCACCTTGGACTGCAACCGGCGCACTGTGCCGCGCTGTCGGCGGGCGGTGCGACGGGCGTGATTGCGGTGATGCAGGCACAGGCGCTGATCGCGGCCGGCCACTGCCGGCACGTGCTGGTGGTGACCGGTGACAACCGGCTGACCGGCATGTCGCGCGACGGCGCGGTGGCGGCGCTCGCCGGCGTCGGGCATCCGCTGTTCGAGCAGCCCTGCGGCCTCAGCGTGCCTGCCGCCTACGCCCTGATCGCCCAGCGTTACCTGCACGAGTACGGCGTGCCCACGACGCATCTCGCCGCGGTCGCGGTGGCGATGCGTCGACATGCGGCGCGTCATCCGAAGGCGCACAAGCGCGCGCCGATCACACTCGACGACGTGCTGGCCTCGAAGGAAATCGCGAGCCCGCTGCGGCTGCTCGACTGCTGCCTCATTTCCGACGGTGCGGCGGCGGTCGTGATCAGTGCACCGCGCGCCGTGCCGGCCGCCACGCGTGCGCGCGTCGCGCTCCTCGGCGCGGGGCAGGGCCATACGCACGAACACGTCAGCTATGCGCCGGGTCTGCGTGAATTCGGCTGTCATCGCGCGTCGGCGCTGGCGTTCGCGCAGGCCGGGCTCACGCCGCGCGACATCGACGTCGCGGAAATCTACGACTCCTTCACGATCACGCTGCTCGTCGAACTCGAATCGATGGGCTTTTTCGCGCCCGGCACCGCTGGCGCCGCGGCTCTCGCGGGCGCGCTCGACCTCGACGGCGAACTGCCGTGCAACACGCACGGCGGCCTCCTGTCGTATGGTCACTCCGGGCCGGCCGGCGGCATGTTCCATCTCGTCGAAGCCGTGCACCAGCTGCGTGGCGAGGCGGGGCCGCGCCAGGTGCACGACGCGGCGCTCGCGTTCGTGCACGGCGATGGCGGCATCCTGTCCGCGCACGGCAGCCTGATTCTGGGGGCCGCATGACGGATGCGAGCAGCGCGGCGACCTTCCGCGCGGGCTGCGCGCGCGGCGAACTGCTGTACCAGCGCTGCGCAGCCTGTGGCGCCGTGCAACTGCATACGCGTCAGCGCTGCGGACACTGCCATGCGGCGTCGCTCGACTGGCTGGCGTCGCGCCGGCGCGGCATCGTCTACAGCCACACCACCGTGCAGCGCGCGCCGAGCGCGGCGTTTCGCACCCGTGTGCCGTACGTGATCGCGCTGGTCGACGTCGACGAAGGGTTCCGGCTGATGCTCAATGTCGTCGACTGCGCGCCCGCCGCGGTCGCCATCGGCGCGCCGGTGCGTATCGAGATGCGGGACGGCCTGGACGGTGCGCCGTGGCCGCACGCGGTGCTGGACGTCGCACGCGGCGATTGACCTGATGCGCCGAATCTGCGTCACGCCTCGCAGAGGTTCCATAAGCAGCGGCCAACCGCGATAATGCCAAGCGGTGGCCCTGCCGGTCCCCTCGCGACGTAAGACTGTGAACCCCGTCAGGTCCGGAAGGAAGCAGCGGTAACGGTGACTGCGGGTGCCGGGGTGTGGCTGACAGGGCCGCCACTTCAACTCTCTCCGACAGGCGCTGGGTACCGGCACATCAGATGAACTACCAGGTCCTGGCCCGTAAATGGCGGCCGCGCGACTTCACCGAGGTGGTGGGTCAGGGGCACGTGCTGCGCGCCCTGATCAACGCGCTCGATTCCGGCCGTCTGCATCACGCCTATCTGTTCACCGGCACGCGCGGCGTCGGCAAGACCACGCTGGCGCGGGTGTTCGCCAAATCCCTGAACTGCGAGCTGGGTGTCACCAGCAAGCCCTGCGGTGTCTGCAGCGCGTGTCGCGAGGTCGACGAAGGCCGCTTCGTCGATCTGATCGAGGTCGACGCCGCCTCGCGCACCAAGGTCGATGAAACCCGCGAGCTGCTCGACAACGTCCAGTACGCGCCGAGCCGCGGGCGCTACAAGGTGTACCTCATCGACGAAGTGCACATGTTCTCGAACCACTCGTTCAACGCGCTGTTGAAGACGCTCGAGGAGCCGCCGCCGCACGTGAAGTTCCTGCTGGCGACGACCGATCCGAAGCGCCTGCCGATCACCATCCTGTCGCGCTGCCTGCAGTTCAATCTGAAACGGCTCAGCGTCGAGCAGATCGGCGGCCAGCTGCGGCACGTGCTGGAGCAGGAGAAGATCGACGCCGAAGAAGGCGCGCTGCGCCTCATCGCGACCGCGGCCGACGGCAGCATGCGCGACGCGCTGTCGCTGCTCGATCAGGCGCTGGCCTTCGGCGCGGGTGTGATCGAGGAGCGCGAAGTCGCCGGCATGCTCGGTACACTCGGCGCCGACCAGGTGTCGACGCTCGTCGAGGCGCTTGCCGCCGGCGACGGCGCGCGCCTGATCGCGCATGCGCGTGAACTGGCCGGCTTCGCGCCCGATTTCGCGCAGGTGCTCGCAGAAATGCTGTCGCTGCTACGGCGCATTGCCATCGTGCAGACACTGGGCGAGGCGGCCGCCGATCTCGAGGACGACCCGCTCGTGCAGCGGCTGGCGGGCGCGATGACCGCCGAGGACTGTCAGCTCTACTACCAGCTGGGCCTGGTCGCGCGCCGCGACCTGCCGCTCGCCCCCGAACCGCAGACCGGCTTCGAGATGGCGCTGTTGCGCATGCTGGCGTTCCGGCCGTCGACGTCAGTGCCCGCCGCTGGCGCTGCCGCCACGCCCGCCGTCGCGCCCCGCCCGGCGACGCCCGAGCGCGCCGCGCCGCCGGCCGTCAGCGCGCCGTCCCGGCCCCCTGGGGGTTCGCCGACGTCGCAGGCCCGGGCCGCCGTGGCGCCGCCGCCGCGCGAGGCTGCGCGCGCGCCGACCCGACCAGTGCCGTCGCCAGCGGCCACCGCACCGGCCACGCCGGTCACGGCCCCGGCCGTCGCGTCGACGTCACGCCCCGCCAAGGTCACGGCACCGGGTGACATCGACTGGCAGGTGCTGGTGCAGCGGCTCGATGCGTCGCCGCTGGCGCGTGAGCTCGCGCGCAACAGCGCGCTGCGCCACTTCGACGGCCGCGTGCTCGAACTGGTCGTCACGCCGCAATACCAGAATCTGAGCGGCGAACGTACGGTCCGATCGCTCGAACAGGCCCTGCATCCGGAACTGGGGCAGGCCGTCGTGGTCCGCGTCAGTGTCGAGGATCGTCCCGGACTCGCGACGCCGGCGCAGGCGATGAGCGAGCAGGAGCAGGCCCGTCTCGCCGAGGCGCGGGCTGTCATCGATGCCGATCCGAACGTGCAGGCGCTGCAACGCGAGTTCGGCGCGAGTGTCGAACGCGTCGAGATGACGCCGCCGCGCGGCACGACCGTCCACCAGACCACAGGCTCGCAAAACGGAAGGAGCGCGGAATGAAAGGTGCCCTGGGCAACCTGATGAAGCAGGCGCAGCGCATGCAGGAAGAAATGCAGCGCGCGCAGGAACAGATCGCGGCGATGGAAGTCACCGGCGAAGCCGGTGCCGGTCTCGTCAAGATCACGATCAACGGCCGTCATGACGTGAAGAGCGTCAGGATCTCGCCCGAGCTGCTCGGCGAAGACGTCACGATGCTCGAGGACCTGGTCGCCGCGGCGGTCAACGATGCGAACCGCAAAGCCGAGCAGATCAGCAAGGAAAAGCTGTCGGGCGTCACCCAGGGGCTCGAACTGCCGCCCGGCATGAAGCTGCCGTTCTGATGCCGCGACGCGTGCGCTGACGAGCGCTCCCAGATGACGACTCCGCTGCTCGGCGATCTGATCAAGGCGCTGACGATCCTGCCCGGCGTCGGACCGAAGTCGGCGCAGCGCATCGCGTTCAATCTGCTCGAACGCAATCGCGACGGCGCGCGCCGGCTCGCGCGCGTGCTCGAAGACGCGATGGAGCACATCGGCCAGTGCACGCGCTGCCGCACGTTCAGCGAAACCGCGCTGTGCCGCGTGTGTGCGGCGCCAGGCCGCGATCCGGGCGTACTGTGCGTCGTCGAAACGCCGCTCGACGTCGCCTCGATCGAACAGTCGGCGTCGTTTCGCGGTCTGTACTTCGTGCTGATGGGGCGGCTGTCGCCGATCGACGGCGTGACGCCGGACACCCTCGGGCTGCCGGTGCTGGAGCAGCGTCTCGCGGAAGGCGAAGTCCGCGAGATGATCGTCGCCACCGGCACGACGATGGAAGGCGAGGCCACGGCGCACTACCTGCGCCAGATGGCGCGTCGACACCACGTGACGCCAACCCGCATCGCCTACGGCGTGCCGGTCGGCGGCGAACTCGAATACGTCGACGGCACCACGCTGTCCCACGCGATCAGCAGCCGCCGCGAATACTGAACCGAACGAGAGGGCCGCATGCAGTTCTCCGCCGACAACCTGATCTGGATCGATCTCGAAATGACGGGGCTCGAACCCGAACGTGACGTGATCATCGAAATTGCCACCGTCGTCACCGACTCCCGGCTCGAACACAGTGTCGAAGGCCCCGTGATCGCGATTCATCAGTCCGATGCGACGCTCGCGGGCATGGACGAGTGGAACACGCGCCAGCACGGCGCCTCCGGCCTGACGCAGCGCGTGCGCGCGAGCACCTTCAGCACCGCGCAGGCCGAAGCACAGACGCTCGAGTTTCTCGCGCGTCATCTGCCGCCGAACGTGTCGCCGATGTGCGGCAACAGCATCTGCCAGGACCGGCGCTTCCTCTACAAGTACATGCCGAAGCTCGCCGAGTTCTTCCACTACCGCAATCTCGACGTCAGCACGTTGAAGGAACTGAAGAAGCGCTGGGCGCCCGATCTGCCGTCCTTCGACAAGACTTCCAGCCACCTCGCGCTCGACGACATCCGCGATTCGATCGCCGAACTGCAGCATTACCGCGCGCATTTTCTGCGCCTGCCGTCCTGAGCACGCTGCCCGTCAATCTCCATACCGCGCAGGCGGTGCGCGCGCTCGATCGCGCAGCGATCGAGGTCGCCGGCATTCCCGGTCTCGACCTGATGCGGCGCGCCGGCGCGGCGGCCTATCGTCTGTTGCGTGCGCGCTGGCCGCAGGCGCGCCGCCCCGGCATCGTCTGCGGTCCCGGCAACAACGGGGGCGACGGCTGGGTGATCGCCGAACTGGCGCGGGGCGACGGCTTGCGACCGGTCGTGATCGAACTCGGCGACCACGGCCGGCTCGGGCCCGACGCCGCCGCCGCGCGCGCGGCGGCGCTCGCCGCCCATGTCGGCGTGGCGCGCGGGTTGTCCGAGCTGGACGACGTCGACCTGGTCGTCGATGCGGTGTTCGGCATCGGCCTCGCGCGCGAGGTCGACGCCGGGTACCGTGCCGCCATCGACGCGATCAACGCGTGCGCCGCGCGCGGCCTGCCGGTGCTCGCCGTCGACATCCCGTCGGGCCTGCATGCCGACACCGGCGCCGTGCTCGGTGCCGCCGTGCGCGCGACGGCGACGATCACCTTCATCGGTCTCAAGCAGGGCCTGGTGACCGGGCTCGCGGCCGATTGCGTCGGCGATCTCGTGTTCGATGCGCTCGGCACGCCGGCGTCCATCCATACCGGCATCGCGCCCAGCGCGCGGCGCGTGACGCACGCGTCGCTGAAGCATCTGCTGCCGCGCCGCGCGCGGGCCGCGCACAAGGGGCAGCACGGGCATGTGCTGATCGTCGGCGGCGCGCCGGGCTATGCGGGGGCTGCGCGGCTCGCCGCGGAGGCGGCCCTGCGCGTCGGCGCCGGCCTCGTCAGCGCCGCCGTGCATCCCGCGTGCGCGGCGCAGCTGAACGAGGGACGGCCCGAGATCATGGTGCACGCGGTCGCGGGCGCGCAGGCGCTCGCGCCGCTGCTCAAGCGCGCAACGGTCGTCGCGGTCGGGCCGGGCCTGGCCCAGCTCGACTGGAGCGCCGAGCTGTTCGGGGCGGTGTGCGACGCCCAGCGGCCACTCGTCGTCGACGCCGATGCGCTGAACCTGCTGGCGCGAGATCCGCAGCACCGGTCGGACTGGTGCCTGACGCCACATCCGGGCGAAGCGGCACGCCTGCTCGGACTCGCGTCGACGCGCGACATCGCGGCCGATCGCTATGCCGCGGCCGCCGCGATCGCTGCACGCTACGGCGGGGTCGCCGTGCTGAAGGGCGCGGGGAGCATCGTCAGTGGCGGTGAGTGCCCGGCGGTCATCGCCGGCGGCAATCCCGGCATGGCCGGCGGCGGCATGGGCGACGTCCTGACGGGCGTGATCGCGGCCCTGCTGGCGCAGGGGCTCGCGCTCGGCGACGCCGCGGCCCTGGGCGCGGCGCTGCATGCCGCCGCCGGTGATCTGGCCGCGGCCGACGGCGAGCGCGGTCTGCTCGCGAGCGATCTGTTCGGCCCGCTGCGCCGGCTCGTCAACTGAGCCCGGCGCAGTGGGCGCCGGCACCACGTTCAGCCTTGCGCTGCCGAGTGAGGCGCATACACGGGCGCTGGCCGGCGCGGTCGCCACGATTGCGCTGCCGGGCATGGAGATTCACCTGACAGGCGATCTCGCCGCCGGCAAGACGGCATTCGCGCGCGGCTTCCTGCACGCGCTCGGGCATCGCGGCGCCGTGAAGAGCCCGACCTTCACGCTCGTCGAATCCTACGACCTCGCGCCGGGCGGCCACGCGCTCAGCGTCCATCATTTCGATCTTTACCGGCTCACCGATCCGGAAGAGCTGCACTATCTCGGCTTCGAGGACTATCGCCGGCCGGACGCCATTGCGCTGATCGAATGGCCCTCGCGCGGTGCCGGCCTGCTGCTGCCGTCGATCGCGGTCGAACTGTCGATCACGGGACTCGAAAGCCGGCTGGCCCGGGTCGAGCTGCTGGCCGCCGACGCCGTTGCCCGGGCCGCAGATTTCCGGAATCTCGTCATGAAGATCAAATAAATAGGTGAAAAGCTCGCTAATCACTTGAATGAACGGCGATAAACGGCTACAAAAGCCCCATCTGCACTGAGAAGTCGCCCGTATCCCCATGCACTTGCTGGTTTTTTTGCTGTTTTCGCTGGTCTCGCTGACGGTCGGCGCAGCGGAAATCACCAAGCTGCGCGTGTGGCAGGCCCCCGATCAGACGCGATTCGTCTTCGATCTGAGTGCACCGACGGATTTCGAAGTCTTCCCGGTGGCCGACCCGCATCGCGTGGTGATTGACCTGGCGAAGGTCGTCAGCCGCGACAGCCTCAAACTCCCGCCCGGCCTCACACAGCGCGTGCGCGGCCTGCGTCACGGGCGTACGCCGCAGGGCGGCGTGCGCGTGGTGCTCGATCTCGAACATGCGGTCGAAGTCCGCCACATCCTGCTGCCGCCACGCGCGCAGTACGGCCACCGCCTGGTCGTCGACGTGATCGACCCGCCGGGCCTGGTGCGCCGGCCCGTCGCACCGCCGGCCGTCGCCAAAGCCGCGCCTGCGACGAAACCCGCCGCGCCCGCACCGGTGGTGACGGCGGCGCCCGTGACCCCGACGGCGCCGGTCATCCCGGGCGCGCAGATCGCACCGACGCCGGTTGCGTCGGCCGACACGACCCCGGCCTGGCGCCAGGACGGCGTGGTCATCGCGATCGATGCCGGCCACGGAGGCGACGATGTCGGCGCGATAGGCCCGCGCGGCACCTACGAGAAAGACGTCGTGCTCGCGATCGCGCGCGAACTCCAGACGCTGATCAATCGCGAACCGGGCATGCGCGCGGTGATGATTCGCGACGGCGACTACTACGTCGGCCTGCGTCAGCGCATCGAGCGCGCGCGCGAGCACCGGGCCGACATGTTCGTTTCCATCCACGCCGACGCGTTCCGCGATCGCCGTGTGAAGGGCTCGTCGGTATTCGTCATTTCGCGCTCGGGCGCGAGCAGCGAGGCCGCGCGCTGGCTGGCCGAGCGCGAGAACGCGGCGGATCTCGTCGGCGGCGTGACGCTCGAGGACAAGGATCCGCAACTGCGTTCGGTGCTGCTGGACCTGTCACAGACGAAGTCGCTGGAGACCAGTCTGACGGTTGCCAATGCCGTGCTCGGGTCGCTGCGCAAAGTCGGCGCCGTGCATTCTCCGCGCGTGCAGCAGGCGGGCTTCATGGTGCTCAAGTCACCGGACATTCCATCGCTGCTCGTCGAAACCGCCTTCATCAGCAATCCGACCGAAGAACAGCGCCTGCGCAACCAGGCCTTCCGGCGCAAACTCGCCACCGCGATCCGCGATGGCATCACGCGCTATTTCGACGACGCAGCACCCGCGCGTCAGCGCATGGCGAGTCGCGAAATCGCGAGCGCCGAGGCAGCGGCGGCCGAGGCGCGGCGTCACCGGGTGAGTCGCGGCGAGACGCTGTCCGGGATCGCGCTGCATTATTCGGTGAGCCCGGAGCACATCCGCCTCGCGAACAACAAGAACGACGACGTGGTGCGCATCGGCGAACTGCTGCGCATCCCGTAGCGGGCTGGCGATAGCGGCGGCAGCCGCCACCCGCGGCGAGCCGGCGGGCAGCCGACGAGCAGCCGCCATTGGGCCGATGACGAGGGCGTGCCGACCTGCGGCGCGCCAGGCCAACCCGAATTTCCGTCTCACGCGCGCCCTGCGCAAGCCGCGCGCCTGACCACCTTGTGCACCAGCCTGTGGAAGTCCGCCGCCCGCGGTGCTGCCCGATATATCCAAAAGCGTCACTCCACCGCACACTAGCGGGCATGAATGTGCGCGTGATTCGACCGCTGCCGGAGTCGGTGATCAACCAGATTGCGGCCGGCGAAGTCATTGAGCGGCCGGCCTCGATCGTCAAGGAACTGGTTGAAAACGCGCTCGATGCCGGCGCCGGCAGCATCGAGGTCGAACTCGATGACGGCGGCATTGCGCGCGTGCAGATTCGTGATGATGGCGAAGGCATCGCCCACGCGCAGTTGCCGCTCGCCCTGACCCGGCACTGCACGAGCAAGATCACGAGCGCAGACGATCTGCCGATGCTCGTGACGCTCGGCTTCCGCGGCGAAGCACTGGCGGCGATTGCCTCGGTCGCCGACACCACGATCATCAGTCGCACGGCGGACGCCGCTCACGGCTGGCGCATTGCGCAGCGGGCCTCCGCGCTGCCCGGTGCCGCCGAGCCGGCGCCGCATCCACGCGGCACGACGGTCATCGTGCGCGATCTGTTCGCCCAGGTGCCGGCCCGCCGCCGGTTCCTGAAGCGTGCCCAGACCGAAGGCCTGCACGTGCTGAACCTGCTCAGGCGCATCGCGTTCTGCACGCCTGCCGTGGCGTTCACGGTCACGCTGGACGGTCAGCGCAGCCTGCAGTTGCCCGCGGCCAGCGATGACCAGTCAGCGGAGCGGCGGCGCCGCGCGCTGTTCGGCGCCGAGTTCAGCGGCAGCGCACGCTACGTCGACATCGATCGTGACGGCGTGCGCGTCGCCGGCTGGGTGGCCGGGCCGGCGCTCGCGCATTCGCAGGCCGATCTGCAGATGCTCGCCGTCAACGGCCGCGTGATCCGCGATCGCCGGCTGGCGCATGCGGCGCGCACCGCCTTCGACGATCGCCTGCCCGCCGGGCGCTTCCCGTGCTTTGCCCTGCATCTGGAGATGGCGCCGGACGCGGTCGACGTGAACGTGCATCCGGGCAAAATCGAAGTGCGGTTTCGCGATCTCCGCACCGTTCACGATGTGCTTCACACCGCGGTTCGCGAGGCGCTCGAGCCGTCCGCGCCGGTACCGACACGGGCCTATCTGCCACCGGCGCCGGTGTGCCGGCCCGCGCGCGAGGCCGAGGTCCGCGACGACCGCCCGCTGCAGCCCGCGCCATCGGCACAGCGCACGGTGGCGGCGCACGGCGCGCTGCCGGCGGTGCTGCGCCTCGTGGGGCTGCGTTACGCGCTCGTCGCCGACGATGCGGGCGTGGCGCTGATCGACCTGGGCGGGCTGGTGGAAGCCACGCTGCGGGTGCGCCTGGCGCCGAACGGGCCCGTGCGGCCGCTGATGATCCCGATTCGCATCGAGTGCGGCGAGGAAGCGGCGGCCCTGGCCTGCGCGCAGACGCTACGGGCTGCCGGGCTCGAACTGAACACGCTCGGACCCCGGACGCTGGCCCTGCGGGCGCTGCCCGTCGCGCTGCCGGCGGTGGACCCGCTGCGCTTCGGGCCTGCGCTGGGGGCAGGCGACGCGGCGCCGGCGGAGGTGCTGCTGGCGCGCGCGGCGGCCCGATCCCTGCAGCCGCCGCCGGCAGCGGAGCAGGCGCGCTGGCTTGCCCATCTCCTCGACCTGGCGAGGGCCGCCGGCGTCGAATCCGCGCGTTACGAGCGACGTCTCGACGAGGCGGCACTGGGCCGCCTGTTCGGACCGGCCAACGGGCCGACGACATGACGGGTCCGGCGCACGACGCGGCGCCACCGGTGGTGTTCCTGATGGGGCCGACCGGCGCCGGCAAGACCGCGGCGGCGCTGTGGCTCGCGGCGCGGTTGCCGGCGGAAATCGTCAGTGTCGACTCGGCCCTCGTCTACCGCGGCATGGACATCGGGACTGCCAAACCCGATCCGGGCGAGCGGCGCCGCGTGCCGCATCATCTGATCGACGTCTGCGAGCCGACCGACGCGTGGTCGGCCGCGCGGTTTCGCACCGAGGCGCGTGCCGCGATCGACGCGGTGCGCTCGCGTGGACGGCTGCCGCTGCTGGTTGGCGGCACCGGCCTGTACTTTCGCCTGCTCGAAACCGGCATCGCCGAGCTGCCGGCGGCGGCGCCCGGCGTGCGTGAGGCCTTGCAGGCCGAACTGCTGAGCCTAGGCTCGGCCGCGCTGCATGCGCGGCTTGCACGTGTGGATCCCGTCAGCGCAGCGCGCATCCACCCGAACGACCCGCAGCGCACGACCCGCGCGCTCGAGGTCTTCGCCGCCGAGGGCCGGCCGCTGTCGTCGTACCTGGCGGCGGCCACCCACCATGGTCTCGGGCTGCCGCTCGTCAAATGGGTGCTCGCGCCGGCCGATCGCGACGCGCTGCGTGGGCGGCTGGCGAGCCGCTTCGCGGCGATGCTCGAACAGGGACTCGTCAACGAAGTGCGGGGGCTGCGTGCGCGTCCCGGGATCGGACCGGACTGCCCGGCGCTGCGCGCGGTGGGCTATCGTGAAGTCTGGCGTCATCTCGACGGTGAACTAGATCGCGCCGCGATGGTCGATGCAGCAGTGACCGCCACCCGCCAGTACGCCAAGCGCCAATACACCTGGTTTCGTGCCGAACGTGACGCGCAGTGGTTCGACAGCACCGACCGCGGTGTGCTCGACGAACTGATCAATGATCTCAATTCGCGAGCCAAAATCGTTGATTTTTGAGTATACTCGCAGCCGACTTAGCCTTTTCTGCTGGCTGTCCGTCCGACGGCATCGGGGTTTCAAGGGAGACCGATACCGCCACTTTGGGCAACGGCACTACGGCCGGAACGCGACGACCAATAACAAGGAGACTCTCATGAGCAAAGGCCAATCCCTGCAGGAACCCTATCTGAATGCGTTGCGCAAGGAGCGCATCCCGGTTTCCATCTACCTGGTGAACGGGATCAAGCTGCAGGGCCAGATCGAGTCGTTCGATCAGTTCGTCATTCTGCTCAAGAACTCAGTGAGTCAGATGGTCTACAAACACGCGATTTCGACGGTTGTGCCCTCGCGCAACGTCAAGCTGCCGCGTGCCGACGGCGAGCCCGAAGAGGAATAAACGGAAGCATGAAATTTGTTTGATCGACACCAGGGCGGCGAACGCGCCGTCCTCGTCAATGTCATCCTGGCGTCGCCCGCGACGCCGGGTGACCCCGCAGAATTCGCCGAATTGGCAAGCTCGGCCGGCGTCGAGTGCGTTGGCACCCTCAGCGCGCGCCGTGATCGTCCCGATCCGAAGCACTTCATCGGAGAAGGCAAGGCCGAAGAACTGAAGGCGCTCGTCGCCGACGTGCAGGCCGACGTCGTGCTGTTCGACCGCACGCTGAGTCCGGCCCAGGAACGCAACCTCGAACGCCTGTTGAGCTGCCGTGTGATCGATCGCACCGGCGTCATCCTCGACATCTTCGCGCAGCGCGCGCGGTCGTTCGAAGGCCAGCTGCAGGTTGAAATGGCGCAGCTGCGTCATCTGTCGACGCGCCTCGTGCGCGGCTGGACCCACCTCGAACGGCAACGCGGCGGCATCGGCCTGCGCGGTCCGGGCGAAACGCAGCTCGAAACCGATCGACGGCTCATCGGCAACCGCATCAAGCAGCTCAACGAGAAGCTCGAAAAGCTGCGGCGGCAGCGTCAGCAGAGCGCCCGCGCGCGCCGCCGCGCTTCGCTGTCGACAGCCGCGCTCGTCGGTTACACGAATGCCGGCAAGTCGACGCTGTTCAACCGTCTGACCAGCAGCGAAACCTATGCTGCCGACCAGCTGTTCGCCACGCTGGACACCACACTGCGACGCATGAACGTGCCGGGCGAGCATCCGGTGCTGCTGAGCGACACGGTCGGCTTCATTCGCGATCTGCCCCCCGATCTGGTCGCGGCATTTCATGCGACGCTCGATGAAACGAAGGACGCCACGCTGCTGCTGCACATCATCGATGCCAGCGCCGAAGACATGGAATCGAAGCGCGAGGAAGTCATCAACGTGCTCGAGAGCATCGGGGCGCGCGAGACGCCGCTGCTCGAGGTCTACAACAAGATCGATCTCTGTGCCGGACTCGAGCCGCGCATCGAACGCGACGAACACGGCGCACCGGTAGCGGTGTGGGTGTCGGCGTGGAGCGGCGTCGGGCTCGATCTGCTGCGCGCGGCGATTGCCGAGCGCCTCGATCTCGAAAAGCTCGCGCGGCGTATTGAACTCAGGCCCGCCGATGGCAGGTTGCGGGCCCAACTGTACGAAATGGGCGCTGTCCTGCACGAGGAAGCGCTCGAGGAGGGCGGCTGGCGTCTGGATGTCACCCTGAGCCCGGGCCGCTGGGCAAGGTTGATGCCGGACGTGCCGTTGCCGGCACCGCTCGCGGCCGTCGCGATCGACGATTTCGAGGCAGATACGGAGGCGGAGGTGGGCCCCTGAGCCCGCCGCCGCGTCTGCTGCATCGCGTTGCCCTCCCTGTCGTAACCCACTTACAATCCGCGCACCCGCAAGTCCGCCCCGACTCGAGAAAAGCCAATGGCCTGGAATGACAACAACAACAACGACCGCGACCCATGGGGCGGCCGGCGCAATGAGCAGGGCCCGCCCGATCTCGACGAGGTCGTGAAAAAGATGCAGGAGAAACTCGGCGGCCTGTTCGGCGGCGGGCAGCGCGGCGGCCGTCAGCGCCCGCCGGCCGGCGAGACACCGAAGGCAGTCTGGTTCATCGGCGGCGCGATCATCCTCGCGCTGCTGTTCGTCGAAATGTTCTGGCGGATCGAACCGGCCGAGCGCGGCGTGGTGCTGCGCTTCGGCAAGCACGTCACGACGCTGCAACCGGGTCCGCACATGCGCTTTCCTCGGCCGATCGAAAACGTGATTCGGGTCAACATCGATACCTTCCGCACGTTCACGCTCGATGCCACGATGCTGACGCGCGACGAGAACATCGTCGACCTGCAGATCGCGGTGCAGTACCGCATCAACAACGTCGAGGACTACCTGCTGCGCATCGCCGATCCCGACGAATCCGTGCAGCGCGTGGCCGAGAGTTCGATCCGCGACATCATCGGCGCGAGCACCTTCGACTACGTGATCGGCGAAGGCCGCGCCGACATCGCGGTCAAGGCGCAGGAACTGATGCAGGACATGCTCGACAACTACGAAGCCGGCATCGCGGTCACCAGCGTCAACATGCAGTCGGCGAATCCGCCCGAAGAAGTGAAGGCGTCGTACGACGACGCGATCAAGTCGCGCGAAGACGAGCAGCGCAAGATCAACGAGGCCGAAGCCTACCGCAACGAAGTCGTCGAGCGTGCCCAGGGTGATGCGGCGCGTATCCGCCTCGAAGCCCAGGCGTACAAGGAACAGGTCGTCGCGCGCGCCGAAGGTGAGGCGCGGCGCTTCGAGCAGATGCTGACGGAGTACGAGAAGGCGCCGGCGGTCATGCGCGAACGCCTGTACCTCGAAACAGTCGAGAGCGTGCTGCGTGACAGCACCAAGATCGTGATGGACGGTGGCAGCGGCAACGTGACCTACCTGCCGCTCGACAAGCTGATGGACCGTGGTCGCGGCAGCGCACCGGCGAGTGATGCACCGGTGGTCCAGCCCGGCAACGAAAATTACGTGCCTGCGCCTGCGGAATACGCCCGCGAGCGCGAAGCGGCGCGCCTGAGAGGAGCCCGCTGATGGCCGCCCGCATCGTCATTCCAGTCGTCATTGCGCTGCTGATTGCGTGGGGCTGCATGTTCCGCGTGTTCGAACAGGAGCGCGCGATCTTGTTCCAGCTCGGCGAGATCAAACGCGCCGATTATGAACCGGGTCTGTACCTGATGATCCCGGTGTTCCAGAACGTGCTGAAGTTCGACGGACGCCTGCAGACACTCGACGCCGAAGCCGCACGCTTCCTGACCGGTGAGAAGAAGGACGTGATCGTCGACTCCTTCGTCCGCTGGCGCATTCGCGATGTCGTGAAGTTCTACCTGGCCACCGGCGGCGATCAGCGCCGCGCCGGCATCCTCGTCTACCAGAAGATCAACGACGCGCTGCGCGTGGAGTTCGGCAAGCGCAAGGTGCAGGAAGTGGTTGCGGGCGAGCGCGGCAAGATCATGGAGATCGTGAAGAAGACGGCCGACGAGCGCGGCGAGGAGCTGGGGCTCGAAATCGTGGACGTCCGCATCAAGCGCATCGATCTGCCGGCGGAAGTCAGCAGCGCGGTGTACGAACGCATGCGCGCCGAGCGCGCCCGGGTCGCGCGCGAGCTGCGTGCACGCGGTGAGAAGGAAGCCACGCGCATTCGCGCCGATTCGGATCGGCAGGCGACAGTCATCAGCGCCGAAGCCTATCGTGATGCGGAAACCCTGCGCGGCGAAGGTGACGGCCGCTCCTCGCAGATCTACGCGCAGGCCTACAGCCGCGATCCGGAGTTCTACGAGTTCTATCGCAGCCTCAGCGCCTACCGGAACAGTTTCCGCAGCAAGGACGACATTCTGCTGCTGCGACCCGATTCGGACTTCTTCAAGTATTTCAACGATCCGTCGCGCCGCTGACGCGGCGGGCGTTGTCGATCGGCGATGTGGCAGGACCTGATGGCGGCAACGGCGCTGGTGTTCGTGTTCGAGGGCATCCTGCCGTTTCTCAGTCCCGTGCGTTACCGGCAGATGATGTCGCAGATGCTCGGGATGAGCGACGGCGGCTTGCGGACACTCGGTCTCCTCAGCATGATCGTCGGCCTTTTCGCACTCTACCTCGTGAGATGAACGATGACGGGCGTTAGTCGCTGGTTATTGCCGGATGGCGTGGATGAAATCATTCCGCCGCTGGCGGCGGAAATGGAACAGCTGCGGCGCCGGGTCATCGATCTGATGGCGGGCTGGGGCTATCGACTCTGCATGCCGCCGCTGGTCGAATTCCTCGACTCGCTGCTGTCGGGGCTCGGCGAAGATCTCGACCTCCAGACTTTCAAACTGACCGACCAGGTCAGCGGGCGGATGCTGGGCATCCCCGCCGACATGACGCCGCAGGTCGCGCGCATCGACGCGCATCGCCTGCCGACCGACTGTCCGCAACGGCTGTGCTACATCGGGCCGGTGCTGCACACGCGCCCGGACAAGTTCGCGGGATCTCGCAACCCGCTGCAGATTGGCGCCGAGCTCTACGGCCACGCCGGCATCGAGAGCGATGCCGAAGTGATCTGCCTGCTCGTCGAAACGCTCGCCTGCGCCGGGATCAGCGACGTCACGCTCGAGCTCGGCCACATGGGCGTGTTCAAGGGGCTCGTCGCGGCGGCGATGCTCGACGCCGCCGGCAGTGCCCGCGTGCTGGAAGCGCTGCTGTTGAAATCTCCCGATGAACTGGAGACGGCCTGCGCGCAGGCGCAGGTGCCGGCCGGGCCTGCGACGTGGCTGCGGGGCCTGCTCGCCCACAACGGCGGTCCCGGGGTGCTCGACGCCGCGTCCCGCGAGCTGGCCGATGCGCCGGCCGGCGTACGTGCCGCGCTGGCTGAACTGCGCGCCCTGATCGACCTGCTGCGCCAGCGCTGCCCGCATCTCGACGTGCACGTCGACCTGGCCGAGCTGCGTGGCTATCACTATCACACCGGCGTGATGTTCGCGGCCTACACGCCGCGCGCGGGCAGGGCGATCGCCCGCGGCGGCCGCTATGACAACATCGGCGTGCAGTTCGGACGGCCACGGCCGGCCACAGGCTTCAGTACCGACCTCAAGGCGCTGGTGGCGCTGGCCCCGGCCGCCATGGCGCCGGCGCCCATCTTCGCGCCAGCCGGCACCGAGCCGGCCCTGCTCTCCGCGATTGCCGCGGCGCGCCGGGCGGGCGACATCGTCATCCAGGGCCTGCCCGGGCAGGCCGGCAACGGCGCAGACATGGGATGCTCGCGCCAGTTCAGTATCGTCGCGGGCAGTTGGCAGGTGGTCGACGCGACCGCCGTGAACACAGCACCGCAGTAAACGGGGACCAAAGGGGACCAACGTGAGCAGATCCGTCGTAGTCATCGGCGCGCAATGGGGCGATGAAGGAAAAGGCAAGGTCGTGGACATGCTGACCGACCGGGCCGGCGCCGTCGTGCGCTTCCAGGGCGGGCACAACGCCGGCCACACGGTCGTCATCGGCGGGGACAAGACCGTTCTCCACCTGATCCCGTCCGGCGTCCTGCGCGACGGCGTGCGTTGCCTGATCGGCAACGGCGTGGTCGTGTCGCCAGCCGCGCTGATGGAAGAAATCCTGATGCTCGAATCGCGCGGCGTGCCGGCGCGTGAACGCATCATGCTGAGCCCGGCGGCAACGCTGATCCTGCCGTATCATGCAGCGCTCGATCAGGCACGCGAGAAGGCGCGCGGCGCGCAGGCCATCGGGACCACCGGGCGCGGCATCGGCCCGGCCTACGAAGACAAGGCCGCGCGGCGCGCGCTGCGCGTCGACGACATGCTCTATCGCGAGCGTTTCGCGGCGAAGCTCGGCGAAGTGCTCGACTATCACAACTTCGTCCTCACGCAGTACTACAAGGTCGCGAAGCTCGACTTCCAGCAGATCCTCGACGAGCAGATGCGCTTTGCCGAGGAGATCAGCCCGATGGTCGGCGACGTCACCGGCGAAATCGACCGGCTGCAGAAGGCCGGCGAGAACCTGATGTTCGAAGGCGCGCAGGGCAGTCTGCTCGACATCGATCACGGTACCTACCCGTATGTCACCTCGTCGAACACGACCGCAGGCTATGCCGCGACCGGCAGTGGTGCGAGCCCGCGCTGCATCGATTACGTGCTCGGCATCACGAAGGCCTATACGACACGCGTCGGCGGCGGCCCGTTCCCGACCGAACTGTTCGACGAACTCGGCCAGCATCTCGCGACGCGTGGGCACGAGTTCGGCGCGACCACGGGTCGCGCGCGACGTGGCGTTGCGGCGCTCGCGGATGGTCAACGGGATTTCGGGCCTCTGCGTGACCAAGCTCGACGTGCTCGATGGCATCGACGAAATCCGCGTCTGCGTCGGTTACCGCTCGCCGCGCGGCGAAACCTCCGCCGCGCCGATGGGTGCCGAAGCGATGGCGGAAGTCGAGCCGATCTACGAAACGCTGCCGGGCTGGCGCGAGCCGACTTACGGCATCACCGAATATCCCCGGTTGCCGGAGAATGCGCGGCGCTATCTCGAGCGCATTGCCGAACTGACCGAAACGCCGATCGACATCATTTCGACCGGCCCCGATCGGGCGCAGACCATCGTGCTGCGCCATCCGTTCGCCTGATCGCGACGTCTCGCGAGCGGGCCCCGAGGAAGCAAGCAGGATGGATGATCCTTTCGAGCGCTTCGCGAACTGGTTCGCGGAAGCCGAGCAGCGCGAGCCGAACAATCCCGGCGCCATGTCGGTGGCCACCGTGGACACCCATGGCAGACCTTCGTCGCGCATGGTGTTGCTGCGCGGCTTCGATGCCCGCGGCTTCGTGTTCTACACGAACCTCGAGAGCCGCAAGGGGCATGACCTGCGCACGAACGCCTATGTCGCGCTGTGCTTCCACTGGAAGTCGCTGGACCGCCAGGTGCGCATCGAAGGCAAGACCCAGATCGTCAATGCCGAAGAGGCCGATGCCTACTTCGCCAGCCGGCCGAAGGATTCGCAGATAGGTGCGTGGGCATCGAAGCAGTCCGAGCCGCTGACGGCGCGCTTCGAACTCGAGACACGAGTCGCGAAGTACGGCGTGCTCTATGGGATCGGCAAGGTGCCGCGCCCGCCGTTCTGGTCCGGCTATCGCGTGGTGCCGGACGCCATCGAGTTCTGGGAAGAGCGGCCATTCCGCCTGCACGATCGCACGCAGTATCGACTGGGCGCAGACGGCTGGCAGAGCACGAAGCTGTTCCCCTGAGCGTCCCCGCGCCCGCTCAGACGCCCCGCAGCTTCGACGCGAGGCCGAACGTCAGGACCAGCGCGAGCGCGTTCAAGCCGGCGGCGATCCCGAACGCGGGCCCGTAGCCACCCGTCGCGTCGTACAGCCAGCCGGCGAGCCATGGCCCGAGCGCCGACGGCGCCGCGGCGAGTGCGAAGATCGCGCCGACGATACCCGCGACGTGCGCGCGGCCGAACAGCAATGAACACAGCGGCGCGAGCACGGTCACCCCGCCACCATACGCAAAGCCGAAGAGGGCGCCTGCCGCCCACAGCAGCGCCAGATCACCCGCCGCCATGAACAGACCGAAGGCGATGCTCTGCAGCGCGAAGATGCCGAGCAGCGTCGGCAGCTGGCCGCAGCGATCGAGCATCAACCCGCAGGACAGGCGGCCCGCGACGCCACCCACCCCGATCGCGCTCAACACGGAGGCCGCCGCCACCTTGCCGAGACCGAGATCCTCGGCATACGCAGCCGCGTGTACGAACGGCACGAACACCGCGAGCCAGGTCGCCACGTAAATGGCGACGAGCAGCCAGAATTCGCGCCGTCGCAGGCAGTCCCGCACGGTGGCGCCGGTCGTCGCCGCGAGACCGGCCGCGGGCAGCGCGTCGCCGTCGGGTGACAGGCCGTGCGACTCGGGATCGCGCAACATGAAACGCGCCGCGACGAGCATCAGCGCCGCACAGGCTATCGACAGCACGCCGAGCGACACGCGCCAGCCCCAGGCTGCGGCGAGCGCGGCGGCGAGCGGCGGCACGAAGAAATTGCCGAAACTCGTGCCGCTGGAAGCAAGGCCCACTGCCGTGCCGCGCCGGCGCGTGAACCAGCGCGCGACCGTCGCATTGCACGGCACCCACGCGACGCTCATGCCGAGCGCGGCGATGACGCCCAGACTCAGGTTCAGTTGCCATAGCGAAGTCGCGAGCGCGCTCAGGCCCCAGCCGAGCCCCAGCAGCGCAGCGCCAATCGCAATCACCACGCGCGGTCCGACGCGATCGGTCGCGCGGCCGGTATACAGGCTCAGCACGCTGTAGCCGAACACGTAAAGGGAATAGGGCAGGGCCGTCTGCGCGCGCGTCCAGCCGAGTTCATCCGACATGCCGGTGACGAAGATGCCGAAGCTGAACTGCAGGCCGTAGGCGAGAAACAGCACGGAAAACGCCGCGGCAACGACGAACCAGCCCGGAAACACGCGCGCAGCCGGTGACATGGCGTCAGCGCGTGGTCGCGCGGGTGCGCGGCGCGGGCACAGGCCGAAAATGAGCGCGGGTGAGCAATGACACCCGCGCAAGCATAGCCGAACGGGGCGGTGAACATCGGCGGTGGGCAACGCCTGAGGGCATGTCTTTGCTCGCCGCCCTTGCTGCGCTTCGCCACCGCCCGGAGCCTTGGCAGGCGACGACGTCGCCCGCGCCCTGAACGGCGCGCCGGACGTCGTGCCGGGCGCCGTGTCGGATCAGGCGGCAGCGCGGCGCGCGCCGGCCTTCATCACCTCGGCCAGCATCGTGTAGGTGGCGGCCCAGGCGTCGCGGACCGCCGGCGTGAAGGCGTCGCCGAGCCCCTGGCCCAGCGTCCACAGCAGCGCTTCGCCGACGGTGTCGTAATGCGCCTCGGTCACGCCGTAGCCGACGTGGCGTTGGCCCATCTGCTCGACGCTCTTGATGATGGCCGCCGGCTGGCGCAGGTTGCGCACGGCGAGGCCAATGGTCTGCATCAGCATCTGTCCCTGCTGCTTCATGTCGCCGCGAAACAGCGTCTTCAGGCTCGGGTCCAGCGTGAACAGGCGTTGATAGAACAGGGCTGCGGCGTCGTCCGCAATGGGCGCGACGAGCGCGAATGTCTGTTGCACGAGTTGGATCTGGTCATCGGTCATGGTGGTCTCCTGCCTGGTGGCGCGCCGACATGACGCGCGTTCCAGCATAGCGGCCAGGAAGTCCATCGACTTGAGTGTTTGAAGCGGTTTTGACGCGTGAATCAGCGCCGTTCGACGTAGGACGCTGTAGGACAGCCGCCGCGTCGGCGCGCAGGCGCCGACGCGGCGTGTGATCAGGCGATGAAGCGCGGCGTGCGGACGAGACCTGGTGCCTGGTCGCGCGGGGGCACGTGCGCGTTGCCGCCGCGGCGGCTCGGCTCCTCGCCATACGCCTTCATCTCGAGGCGCGCGATCTGGTTGCGGTGCACTTCGTCCGGGCCGTCCGCAATGCGGATCAGGCGCGCGTTCGCGTACTGGTAGGCAAGGCCGTACTCGGCGGACACGCCGGCGGCACCGAAGGACTGGATCGCCCAGTCGATCACCTGGCAGGCCATGTTCGGTACGGCGACCTTGATCATGCCGATTTCCTTCAGCGCAGCCTTGTTGCCGACGGTGTCCATCATGTAGGCAGCCTTCAGGGTCAGCAGCCGCGACTGGTCGATCAGAATGCGCGATTCGGCGATGCGCTCCTGCCACACGGTCTGTTCCGACACGGCCTTGCCGAACGCGTGGCGCAGCCGCAGCCGGCGAATCATGCGTTCGAGTGCGCGCTCGGCCGAACCGATGAGGCGCATGCAGTGATGGATGCGGCCCGGCCCGAGGCGACCCTGCGCGATTTCGAAACCGCGGCCTTCGCCGAGCAGCATGTGGCTGGCCGGTACGCGCACGTTGTCGAAAATGACTTCAGGATGGCCGTGGGGCGCATCGTCGTATCCGAACACCGGATGCATGCGCTTGACGGTCACGCCCGGCCACGGCAGCGGCACGAGGATCTGCGACTGCTGGCGATGACGGCTCGGATTGTCGGGATCGGTCTTGCCCATCACGATCATGATCCGGCAACGCGGATCGAGCGCGCCGCTGGTGTACCACTTGCGGCCGTTGATGACGTACTCGTCACCGTCGCGCGTGATTCGGGTGTCGACGTTCGTCGCGTCGGACGAGGCGACTTCGGGTTCGGTCATCGCGAAGGCGGAGCGGATTTCGCCGGCGAGCAGCGGCTTCAGCCACTGCTCCTTGTGTTCGGGCGCACCGTAGCGTTCGAGCACTTCCATGTTGCCGGTATCGGGTGCGGAGCAGTTGAAGATCTCGGGCGCGAACATCGAGCGGCCCATTTCCTCGCACAGCGGCGCGTATTCGAGATTGCTGAGACCGGCGCCGCGTTCGCTTTCCGGAAGGAAGAAGTTCCACAGGCCCTGCGCCTTCGCCTTGGCCTTCAATTCTTCGATCAGGGGCACCGGCTGCCAGCGATCGCCGTCGTCGATCTGCTGAATGATGCGCTCTTCGTTCGGATAGACATTGGCCTCCATGAACTCGGCGATGGCCGCCTGCAGGCGCTTGGTCTTGTCGCTGTACTCGAAATTCATCGGGCTCTCCTCGTGAACGTGCGGTTGGAATCTGCTTTTCGGGCGGGCCTGACGGGCAGCCCGGACTCGCGGCGGCCCGCGGAGGGCGCCCGCCGGCTTGTGCGGGCATCGTAGGAAGCCGCCCCGGATTAGTCCAATTTATTCGAATGATGCGTGACTATTGATCTCGATGATGAAAATGGCGTGCGGGCGTTCAGACACCGTTGATTCAGCCGATACCGATGAAATCGTTGCAGCGCGATGATCGAGCGCGCGGGAGGATCGACATGAACGGCTTCAGCTTCATCAGCCTGCCCCGGCAACTGGGCCTGAGCCTGCTGTGTGTCGCGGCTGGCGCGTTGATGACGCGCACCGCGTATTTCCACGGTGTGGTCCGGGCCGATGAAGACCCGTTGCGCTACTGGGCCGCCATCGGGGGCTGGGTCGGGCTCGGCCTGTTTCTCTGCGTCGGTTCCCTGTTCGCCGAATGACGGGGCGGGGCGGCGGTCGCCCGGCTGCGCGTCAGGCCGCGCTCGAGCGTGCCAGGATTTCGCGGAACCACTGATTGCCGCGATCGAGATTCGCGCTCTTGTGCCAGAACGCATAAATTTCGGCCGGCGGCGTGGCGAACGGCAGCGGCAGGGCGCGCAGGGCGTGCGCCACGGCGAGTGACCGCGGCATGCTGGCGGCGAGGTCGGTCGCGGCGACGATGTGCGGCAGCGCGAGGTGGTGCGGCAGTCGCAGCGCGATGCGCCGCTGCTTGCCGAGGCGCTTCAGCGCGAGGTCGGTCAGGCCCGGTCCCTGGCGACGGCTCGACGCATGCACGTGCGACAGCGCCAGGTATTGCGCGAGCGTCAGCCGGCGCCCGACCAGCGGATGCCCCAGGCGCACGGCACACACCATTTCGTCCTCGAGCACTTTCATCGACAGCAGTTGCGGATCGGCGAGCGGAATCGCGTCGAGCGCGAAGTCGATCTGGCCGGACGCGAGTTCATGGACGGCGGCCTCGCGCTTCAGCGGCAGGATCTCGAGTTCGACGCCGGCGTCGCTGGCCGCGATCAGCCGCAGCAGACGCGGTGCGAGCATCGCGGCGGTCTGATCGCCGGCACTGAGCCGGAAGCGGCGGCGCGCGCGGCGCGGATCGAAGGCCTCGCCTGGCTGCAGGGTGTCGTCGAGCAGCTGCAGCGCGCCCCGAATGTCGGCGACGATGGTTTCCGCGGCAGGCGTCGGCACCATGCCACCCGCGGTGCGCACGAACAGCGGATCGTCATAGGCGGCGCGCAGTCGCGACAGCGCATTGCTGACCGCCGGCTGGGTCAGATGCAGCACTTCGCCGGCGCGCGTCAGGCTGCCTTCCTGGTATATCGCATCGAACACGCGAAACAGGTTGAGGTCGACGCGGCGCGGTCGTTTCATCATCGCGATCAATACTCTTTCATCATGCGGATAAATTGGACTAATTCTGCGCCGTGTCCGACGATGACGCCACGCCCGCGCGCTGCCGCCGGCGCCTCGCCACTGACCACACATCAGTGACCCGGGCGCCCGTCACGGTCGCCTGCCGGTCCGAGCGGGACGCTGGTTTCCCCCGTGCGCGGGCTTGACAGCGTGCGCGGAGATGCCGCGTCAGCCCGAGAGTGTTGCCGCTGGCGCCCGCAGCGTAAACTTTCCATCACCGTAGCGATTGCCAGCCCAGGAGTCCGTATGTCACGCGATCATTTCAATCTCGACGGCCGTGTCGCGCTCGTCGCCGGGGCCAGCCGCGGCATCGGCGAAGCCATCGCCCGACGCCTGGCGGAGTATGGCGCCCACGTCATCGTCACCAGCCGTCGCCTCGATGGCTGCACCGCCGTCGCCGAGTCGATCCGCGCGGCCGGCGGCAAAGCCGATCCGATGGCCTGTCACATCGGCGAAGTCGAACAGATCGAGGAGACCTTCCGGCAGATCGACGCGCGCTATGGCCGCATCGACATCCTCGTCAACAATGCGGCGGCCAATCCGTTCTACGGCCACATCCTCGACACGCCCGTGTCGGCGTTCGAGAAGACGCTCGATGTCAATCTGCGCGGCTTCTTCTACATGTCGGTCGAGGCCGGCAAGCGCATGCGCGCGCAGGGCGGCGGCAGCATCGTCAACGTGGCCTCGGCCAATGGCATCACGCCGGGCGACAAGCAGGCGGTCTACTCGATGACGAAGGCCGCCATCCTCAACATGACGCGCGCCTTTGCCAACGAATGCGGCCCGTTCAACATCCGCTGCAACGCGCTGGTGCCCGGCGTCACCCGGACGAAGTTCGCGCAGGCACTGCACGATGACGAAAGCTTCCTCGCCCCGGCCCGCGCCCGCACGCCGCTCGGCCGCTCGGCGGATCCGGAGGAAATGGCCGGTGCGGTGCTCTATCTGGTGTCCGATGCCGCGTCGTATACGACCGGCAGCTTCATCACCGTCGACGGCGGGTATCTCGCATGACGGGCACGCTGAAACCCTCGGCCAGCATGTCGCTGGCCGGCAAGATCTGCCTCGTGACCGGCGCTGCCGGCGGCATCGGGCTCGCCGCGGCGCAGGCCCTCGCCGGCGCCGGTGCGCGCCTGATGCTGTCGGATGTCGACGAGGCGCGGGGGCGGCAGGTCGTGGCGGATTTCCACGCGCTCGGCCTCGATGCGCGCTTCATGGCCTGTGATGTCACGAATGCGGCCAGCGTCGAGGCGCTCGTGGCGCGCGCCGTCGAAGAGTTCGGGCGCATCGACTGCGCCGTCAACAATGCCGGGGTCGAGACCAGGCACGCGAAACTCGCCGATCACGACGATGCCGAGTTCGACCGCGCCATCGCGGTCAACCTGAAGGGCGTTTATCTCTGCATGAAGCACGAGCTGCGTCAGCTGCTCGCGCAGGGTGGTGGGGTGATCGTGAACGTGGCGTCGGTCGCCGGCCTCGGGGGTGCGCCGACGCTCGGCGGCTACTCGGCGAGCAAGCACGGGGTGATGGGGCTGACGCGCACTGCGGCGATCGAGTACGCGAAGCGCGGCATTCGCGTCAACGCAGTCTGCCCCAGCTACACCAACACCGACATGGTCCAGCGCATGCTCGAACGCAATCCCGGCCTGCGCGAGGCGCTGGTCAACGCCAGCCCCATGAAGCGTCTCGGCGAGCCCGAGGAAGTCGGGCTCGCGGTTGCGTGGCTGTGCGGCGACGAATCCTCGTTCATCAATGGCCAGGGCCTCGCACTCGACGGCGGACTCACCGCCTGGTGAGCGACCGCCCGGCCATCACCGAAGTATTCCGGAGACATTTCCCATGAGCCTGCTGCTCAATCGCCGCGATCTCGAGTTCGTGCTGTATGAATTGCTGAAGGTGGATGCGCTGGCCAAGACTGAACGCTACGGCGGGCAGGATCGCGCGCTCTACGACCAGACGCTGGACGCCGCCGAGCGGCTCGCCACCGAGAAGTTCGCGACGCACGCGGCCGAACTCGACGAACACGAGCCGACCTTCGACGGCGAACGCGTGCACCTGCTGCCGGCGGTCAAGGACGCGCTCGACGCCTATGTCGAAGCCGGATTCATGGGGGCATCGCTCGATGCCGACATCGGCGGCATGCAGTTGCCGTGGACGATTGCGCAGGTCTGCGCCGCCTATTTCAATGCGGCCAACATCGCCACCTCCGCCTACCCGTTCATCACGATCGCGGCGTGCAACCTGCTGAACAAGTTCGGCAGCGACGAGCAGAAGCGGCGCTATCTCGGCCCGCTGGTCGAAGGTCGCTTCTTCGCGACGATGGTGCTGTCCGAGCCGCAGGCCGGTTCATCGCTCGCGGACATTCGCACGCGCGCGGTGCCGACGGACGACGGCCATTATCTCGTCACCGGCAACAAGATGTGGACCTCCGCGGCCGAGCACGACCTCGCCGAGAACATCATTCACTTCGTGCTCGCGAAGATTCCGGGCGGCCCGCCGGGCGTGAAGGGCATCTCGCTGTTCATCGTGCCCAAGTACTTCGTCAATGACGACGGCAGCCTCGGGGCGCGCAACGACGTGCGCATCGCCGGACTCAATCACAAGATGGGCTACCGCGGGACCGTCAACGCGGTGTTCAATCTCGGCGAGCGCGGGCAGTGTCATGGCTGGTTGCTCGGTGCGCCGCACCAGGGGCTCGCGTGCATGTTCCACATGATGAACGAGGCGCGCATCGGCGTGGGCCTCGGCGCGGTGGCGCTGGGGGCCACCGGTTACCTGCATTCGCTGCGCTATGCGCGCGAGCGGCCACAGGGCCGGCACCCGACGAACAAGGATCCGCAGAGCCCGATGGTGCCGATCGTCGAGCACGCCGATATCCGCCGCCTGCTGCTGGCGCAGAAAGCGGCTGTCGAAGGCGGCCTGGCGCTCGAACTCTACTGCTCGCACCTGATCGATCTCGAGCGCACGACCAGCGATGCGGCGGCACTCGACCGGTTGTCGTTGCTGCTCGACATCCTGACGCCGATCGCGAAATCCTGGCCCAGCGAGTTCTGCCTCGAAGCGAACAAGCACGCGATCCAGATTCTCGGCGGCTATGGCTATACGCGCGACTATCCGCTCGAGCGCTTCTATCGTGACAATCGGCTGAACCCGATCCATGAAGGCGCCCACGGCATCCACGGCATCGATCTGCTGGGCCGCAAGGTCGCGATGCGTGGGGGCGCGGCGCTGAACGCGCTGCTCGCGGAGTTCGACGCAACCTTGGCCGAGGCGGACACCTGCCCCTCGCTCGCCGAACACGTCACCAGCTTCCGTGCGATACGTGCGGGGCTCGTTGAGACGACGGCGGCGCTCGGCGCTGTGCGTGACGGCGGTGATGTCGCGCTGGCGCTGGCCAATGCGGGCATCTACCTCGACACCTTCGGGCACATCGTCGTCGGCTGGCTGTGGTTGAAGATGGCCATCGTGGCGGCGCGCGGCGCGCAGGGCGCGAGCGGGGCGGATGTCGACTTCTACGCGTCGAAACTGCACACCTGTCGCTATTTCTTCCGTTATGAACTCGGCAAGGTGCCCGAGCGCCTCGCGCTGCTCGCCCGCGTCGACGACACCTGCTTCGCGATGCGCGACGCCTGGCTGTAGACCGCGCGCGTCAGCTCGCGCCGTCCTCGAGCCCGTGTTCGATGGCGTAGTGGATGAGATCGGCGGTGCTGCCGAGGCCGAGTTTGCGCAGCATGCGCATGCGGTGGGTGCTGACCGTTTTCACGCTCAGCGACAGCTCGGTCGCAATGGCGGTCACCGTGCGTCCGGCGACGATGAAGCGCAGGATTTCGTATTCGCGCGCCGACAGGTCGGTGTGCCCGCCCGGCTGGTGCTGCTCGAGCAGGCGCGCGACGGAGGCGGAGACGTATTGCTCGCCGCGCGCGAGACACTGGATCGCGTGCAGCAGGTCGGCCGGATCGGCGCCTTTCATCACGTAGCCCGACGCGCCGGCGCGCAGTGCGCGCACCGCGTACTGATCTTCCGGGAAGCGGGTGTAGATCAGCACCGGCAGATCGGGATGGTCGGCGATGATGCGCCGGAGCACTTCGATGCCATGGCGGCCCGGCATCGAAATGTCGAGGATCAGCACGTCGCAGGTGAGACCCTCGAGCAGGCGCAGGGCCTCGTTGCCGCTGGCAGCCTCGGCGACGATCTCGAGGTCGGGCCCGGTCATCAACTGGCGCATGCCGACGCGGACCAGCGGATGATCGTCGACAATCATCACGCGCGTGACGACGTCGCCGCGTCCTGTCGTCGTGCCCGGCATCACGCGGCCTGCGCCGCCGGGACGAAGGGGGCCGAGATCGACGCACGCAGCCCGCGTCCGGGCCGGGTCTCGATGTCGAGACTGCCGCCAATCGCGCGCAGCCGTTCGCGCAGACCCCGCAACCCGAAACGGGGGCTCGCGGCCAGCGAGTCCGCCGCGCAGCCGATGCCGTCGTCGACGATCTCCAGCACCAGGCGATCGGGATTCGCGCGCAGACGCAGATGGACCTTCGATGCCCGCGCGTGACGGCTGGCGTTGGTCAGGCATTCCTGCGCAGCCCTGAACAGGGCCAGCGCCGTGACCGGTGGCATCTCGAGATCTTCCGCGGGAAGTTCCGCGACGCAATGCAGGCCCGTATGCGCGCTGAAGTCGCGGACATACCAGTCCAGTGCCGCCACCAGCCCGAAGTGATCGAGCACCGGTGGCCGCAGGCCATTGACGATGCGCGAAGTCGCCTCGCTCATGCTGTCGATGCCGGCGCCGAGTTCGCGCAACGCGAGCCCGACGTCGCGACGTCCGCTGTCGGCGAGGAAGACCACGGTTTTCATCGTCGTCAGCGATGCGCCGAGTTCATCGTGCAGTTCCCGTGCGAGCACGGCACGTTCCGCTTCCAGCCGCTGCGCCTGCGATGCATGCAGCGCCTGCAACTCGTCGCGCGAGGCCGCGAGCGCCAGTTCGGCCTCGCGCCTGCGCGTGATGTCGAGCGCGGTGACGACCAGCCGCCGCGGTGCTCCATGACGATGGTCCAGCGGCGAGCGCGCGGCGAGCACCGCCAGTTCGCCGTCGGCGGTGCGCAGCCAGTGTTCCGAGCGTCGTTCCGACAGCGCGGTCCCGTCGTCGGTGGCACGCAGCACCGCCGCGATCGGCCGCCCGGCGAGCGCGCCGTCGGCGCAGCCGGTAAGTTCGTGCGCGGCGCGGTTCGCCAGTTCGATGTCGCCGCGTTCGGAAGTCACGAACAGGGCTTCGTCGAGCGCGCGCAGGATGTCGTCGAACAGGGCGCGCGAGATGGTCGTCTGCTCGAGCCTGCGCGCCATGTCGTTGAAGGCACGCGCGAGCGCCGCGATTTCGTCATTGCCGGCCGCTTCCAGGCCGTGGCGGTATTCGCCGCCGCCGATCGCATGCGTCGCGTCGAGCAGCCTGCGCACGGGTCGTAACACGTTGCGGATGATGACCACGTACACGAGCGTGCCGACGAGGCCGGCGGCGGCCAGCAGCCAGGCGGCGCGGTGGTCGGCGTCGCGGATCCGCGTCAGCGCGGCAGCCGTGGCCTGCCGCATGTCGCGGCGCACGCCCGGCTCGAAGCGCGTGCTGAGCCGGTAGTCGATCATGCGCGCGAGGGCGTCGAACGCCGGCATCGAAGTCGCGAGCGCACGGTCCGACTGGATGGCCGCGTATACCGCGCGATCGATGTCGTCGGCGCTGCGCCGCACCGTGTCGGCGCGACTCGCTGCCGACAGCAGCGCGCTCGGCGCGAGCCGCGCGCTGAGATCGCGCTGGAAATACTTCAATGCTTCGTCGACCCGCCAGGCCTGGCGGCCATCAGGCGCCAGCAGGAACTGGCGTGCCGTCTCGTCGAGACGATCGATCGCGCGTCGCAGGTCTTCGGCCGCGGCCTGGTCGAGCGTCGACTGGCCGGTCGTCGGCAGCACGGCGTCGAGCAGCACGCGCTTGAAGGCCGTCAGCAGCGACGCGACGCGCTGCAGGTCCGCATCGCGGCGTTGACCGAGCGTGACGATCCGCTCGGCGTGCTCGAGATACGACGCATGCAGGGAGGCGAGTTCGCGCAGCTGGCCGCGATTGTCGTCGCCCGCGAGCTGTTGCATCGCGTGCAGATTGCCAGCGAAGTCCTGGCGGGCGTCATCGAGCCGATGCGGCGCATCGCGGCCGAGGCCCGCGAGCGCGTCGCGCACGGTCATGCCAATCGCGACATGGCTCAGGTGCATCTTGTAGGCCGCATCGAGCGCCGGATCGTGCACGGTGACGACGCGCGAGTAGAGCCGTTCGATGGCGGCGAATTCGTGGTGGACGAGCCACCACGAGGCGGAGAAGGTCGCGAGGATCACCGCGACCAGCGCGCCCAGTTTGAGGCCGAGGCTCAGGCGTATCTGCATGGTCATTCCGACGCGGGCGCGACGCCTGGCAGGCTGTTCCGACATCGGCGACAGCCGCGGGCCGCGGGCGCGGGCGGCAGTATGTGGAGGGGGGGCGCGTCCGGCAAGCCGGGTCTGACAAATGCGGGACCTTGTGCTTAAATCCCGGGCCTATCCGCGACAGACCCGGTAGCCCCCATGCCCAACATGACCGACTACGAATCCGAGCGCCAGCGCTTCGAATGGAACCCGCCCGCCCGCTTCAATTTCGCGCGCGACGTCATCGACAAATGGGCCGCGCAGCCGTCGCTGCGGGCCCTGTACTGGATCGACGATCACGGACACGAAGTCCAGATGACCTATGCGCAGATGGCCGAGCGCTCGCGTCGCCTGTGCAACGTGCTGGCGGCCGCCGGTGTGCGCCGCGGCGACACCGCGATCATCCTGCTGCCGCGGCTCGTGGCCTGGTGGGAAGTGCTGACGGCCTGCCTGCGCATGGGGGTGGTCGCCTCGCCGGGTACGACGCAGCTCGCGCCGAAGGATCTCGCGTATCGCATCGAGGCCTCGCGCGCGACCGTGCTCATCACCGATCCGCGCAATGCGTCGAAGTTCGACGAAATCCCCGCCGGCACGGTCAAGGCCAGACTCGTCGTTGGCGGGCAGCACGCCGGCTGGGCGGACTACGAGTCCGCGGTCGCGGCGGCGTCGCCTGACTTCACGGCGGCGGACACGGCGGCCGACGAGGATGCGCTGTGTTATTTCACGTCGGGCACCACCGGTTATCCGAAAATGGCGATCCAGCCCCAGTCCTACGGGCTCGCCCATCGCATCACCGGCCATTACTGGCTCGATCTGCGGCCCGAGGATCTGCACTGGAACATGAGCGACACGGGCTGGGCAAAAGCGGCGTGGAGCAGTTATTTCGGGCCGTGGACCTGCGGCGCGGCCATCTTCGTCCATCACACGGAGACCTTCGTCCCGAAACGCCTGCTCGACATTCTGTCGCAGTACCCCATCACGACCTTCTGCGGCGCGCCGACGATCTACCGCATGCTGGTGCTGGAAGACCTGGCGGCCTGGAAGTTCCCGCATCTGCGCCATTGCGTCGGCGCCGGCGAGCCGCTGAATCCGGAAGTCATCGACACCTGGCAGCAGGCGACCGGCCACGTCATTCGCGACGGCTACGGCCAGACCGAATCGGTGCTGCTGTGCGCGAGCTTCCCATGCCTCGAGCCGCGCTTCGGTTCGATGGGCAAGCCGTCGCCGGGTATCGATCTGGCCGTCATCGACGACGACGGCGCGCGCCTGCCGCCGGAGCGCGAAGGTGACGTCGCGGTGCGCGTGAAGCCGCAGCGACCGCCGGGCCTGTTCAGTGAATATCGTGGTGACGAGGAGCGCACCGCGCGCGCCTTCCGCGGCGACTGGTACCTGACCGGCGATCGCGCTTACGTCGACGAAGACGGCTACTTCTGGTTCGTCGGGCGCGCCGACGACGTCATTCTCTCCGCCGGCTATCGCATCGGCCCGTTCGAGGTCGAGAGCGCGCTGATCGAGCATCCGGCGGTGGCCGAGTCCGCCGTGGTGTCGAGCCCGGACGAGATGCGTGGTGAAGTGGTCAAGGCGTTCATCGTGCTGGCGCCGGGTTGCACGGGTGACGATGCGCTCGTGCGCGAACTGCAGGAGCACGTGAAGACCGTGACCGCGCCGTACAAGTATCCGCGCAAGATCGAGTTCGTCGACACGCTGCCGAAGACCGTCAGCGGCAAGATTCGACGCATCGAACTGCGCGAGCGCGAATGGGCGCGGCCCAAGGCGTGAAACCGGATGGCGCGTCGCCCGCGGTGCAGCGGGCGGCGCTTGCGATGGTCGTCGCGAACTCCTTCGGGAATGCGCTGATGATGTCGTCCGTCACCGTTGCATTGCCGTCGATCGCGCAGGCGCTCGCACTCGATGCGGTGCTGCTCGCGTGGGTGCCGTTGATGTTCCTGATGACCAGCGCCGCCACGGTGCTCGCGTTCGGCCGGCTCGCCGACATGTACGGGCGCAAGCGGCTGTTCATCATCGGCTCGATCGGGCTCACGCTGTCCTCCGTGCTGCTGGCCTGCGCTCCCGACGGTCGAACCCTGATCGGACTGCGCGTGTTCCAGGGCATCAGCGCCGCCATGCTCTACGCGACCCAGGTCGCGATCCTCACCTCCGTCTATCCGCCGCAGCGCCGTGGCCAGGCCATCGGGGTGCTCGCGTCGTCGGTGTATTTCGGCCTGACCTGCGGGCCGCTCGTCGGCGGCTGGCTGATCGAGCATTTCGGCTGGCGCGCCGCGTTCGTCGCGCACCTGCCAATCAGCCTGCTGGTATTGCTCGTCGCGTTGCCGCGCGTGCCGGGCGACTGGATGGCCGAAACCCGGGGACGTTTCGACTGGCAGGCAGCTCTGCTGTACGCGGTCGCTATCAGTGGCCTGATGGTCGGGGTCGCGGCATTGCCGGCGCCGCACGGGCTCATCGGCATCGGCGGGGGGCTCGCGCTGATCCTGCTCTTCATGCGACAGCAGTACCGCTCTCCCGATCCGCTGCTGAACGTCGCGCTGCTGCTCGGCAATCGCGTGTTCGGCCTGTCCTCGCTGGCGTCGCTGCTGATGTACGCGACCACCTTCTCGATCCTGGTGCTGATCAGCCTCTACCTGCAGTACCTGAAGGAACTGTCTCCGACCGAGGCGGGCTTGGTGATGCTCGCGCAACCGCTGGTGACGGCGGTGATCTCGCCGCTCGCGGGCAAATGGTCCGATCGCATGGAGCCGCGGATTCTCGCCACCGCCGGCGTGTGTTTCACGGCGCTCGGCCTGTTCTGGCTGTCGCGCATCGGCCAGGACACGCCGCTCGGGGAAATCGTCGGCTGCCTGCTGCTGACGGGTTTCGGCTTCAGCCTGTTCGGCTCGCCGAATGCGAGCGCGATCATGGGGGCGGTTGGCCGCAGCGAGTTCGGCGCCGCCGGCGGCGCGGTCGCCACGATGCGCATTCTCGGCCAGCTGTGCAGCATGGGCGTGGTGGCGATGGCCTTTGCGCTGACGATAGGCGAAGTCGAGATCACCCCGGCCAGCTATCCGGCGCTGGCGCGCGCGCTGGAAGTCAGCTTTCTGATCGCGGCCATGCTGTGCGTGCCGGCGGCCTGGTGTTCGCTGGCGCGCGGGCGCGTGCGCGCGGCGACGGCCTGAATCCCGGCGCGTATCCGGCGCTTCAGACCCACATCACCTGCCGGCGGCCGTGCTGGAAGCTGAGGAAAGCGGCGCGGCGATCGTCGGCATCGAGTTGACGTGCCAGGGCCTCCAGCATCAGCAGCGTGACAGGCATCAGTTCGAGCCGGCCGGTGTCCGCCAGCGGTATCCATTGCACGTCGGTCAGTTCGCCGGACGGCTGGGGTTCGCCGTGCGCGACCGCGGCATCGACCGCGAAGAAGCGCGCATGGAAGCGGATCGGCTGCACGCTGGGCGTGATTGCGCGGCCGAGATAGGCGAGGCGACCGAGCGGCGGCGCGAGGCCCTGCTGCCGGAAGGCCTGCCAGCTCGGCGACGCATTGCGACCGATATCGCCGGGCTCGCCGACCATCACACCCACTTCCTCGTAGGTCTCGCGAATGGCCGCGAGCGCGAGCGCATGGGCGCGCGAGTGCGAGCCACCGACGGCGAGGCGCTGCACGATGGAAGCGTCGAGCGGGCTTGGGGTCCTGACCAGGTGATCGGCGCGCTCGAGGCCGCCGCCCGGGAACACGTACATGCCGGGCTTGAAGCGGGCGCGCTCGCTGCGGCGTCCGACGAGCACCTGCACCTGGCCGTGTGCGCGACGCCAGATCACGAGACTCGCGGCGTCACGAGGACGCACCGGGGGCTGCTCGACGGGCATGGTCACCTCGGGCTGATGGGTCCTGCATGATACGATTCGGCGCCGCAGGCGGGAATTCACCCGCACCGCAATATTCGCAAGCCGAGGAACGACATGCCTTACCTGATCCGGACTGCCGACAAGCCCGACTCGCTCGAACTGCGCAACACGACACGTGCCGCCCACCTCGAGTATCTGAAGGGACATACCAGTCGCATTCTCGCGGCCGGCGCCCTGTTGAACGATGACGGGAGTGGCGGACACGGCGGCGTGATCATCTATGACGTCGAGGACAGAGCCAGCGCCGAGGATTTCATCAACAACGATCCGTTCACGAAGGCCGGCCTGTTCGCGACCATCGAGGTGACGCGATGGCGCAAGGCCTTCTTCAATTTCGAATGCCTGGTCTGACCTCACACCTGCTTCCCACACAGATTCAGAAAAGTCCTACACCCCCGCCGCTTGTCGCGCTGGGGTCATCTCTTTAGCGTTCGAGGTCTGGAGCGCCGCGTCGAGACGCGGCCGATGATGCCTGGTCCGGAAGGACCTGGCACGGCCTTCCAACCCACGACCAGACCACAAGAGCTGACCCACGATGAGCAACCAAGGTATCGACAAGGCCAGGGAAACGCGCGGCGCCGCGATTGCCAACTGGCTGATGGATCGGAAATGGATGTCGTTCCTGATCATCTGCGTGCCCACGATCCTGCTGGCGCTGCACATTCCGAAAATCGAGGTCTACTCCCGCTTCGCCGATCTGCTGCCCGAGCAGCACGAATACATCCAGAACTACAACCGCATGAAGCAGACCTTCGGCGGCGCGAACGTGGTGACGATGGCACTCGAGACCACCGACGAACATCAGGACATCTTCACCCACGAAACCCTGCAGAAGGTCAAATACCTCACCGAGGAAGTCGACCTGATCACGGGCGTCAATCACTACCAGG
>LNFM01003027.1_pt1 | contig 56530 bp, 55 predicted proteins | sample 596031 | NCBI WGS metagenome assembly LNFM01 (sample SAMN04254537, study PRJNA301005) | activated carbon metagenome | isolation source: dual media filters at the Ann Arbor, Michigan drinking water treatment plant | place: USA: Ann Arbor
TCCAGCAGCATCAGCCAGTCGACGGCGGTGACGCCGTCAGGCCCGGCGAGCACCGGGTTGAGGTCCAGCTCCGCCAGCCGCGGACCCGCGGCTGCGCCGAAGCAGGACACCGCGCTGATCATCCGTGCCAGCGCCTGCCGGTCCACCGGCGGCTTCCCGCGCACGCCGTCGAGCAGCACCCGGCTTTTGAGTTCATCGAGCATCCGCAGGGCCTCGCCCTCCGTCACCGGCGCCGCGCGGAAGACCACGTCCTTGAACACCTCGATCAGCACGCCGCCCAGCCCCACCATCACCACCGGGCCGAAGGTCGGGTCGCGCTTGAGCCCGATCACCAGTTCGACATCACCCTGCGCCATCGCCTGCACCAGCACCCCGGTGATGCGCGCATCGGCTTTGTAGGCCTTGGCATTGGCGAGGAGTTTTTCGTAGGCGAGGCGCACCGCCGCGGCATCCTTCAGGTTCAGCACCACGCCCTTGGCTTCGGTCTTGTGCAGGATGTCCGGCGATTCGATCTTCAGCACCACCGGGTAACCCAGGGTTTCGGCGGCGGCGACGGCTTCGTCGGCCGAGGTCGCCAGTCTTGCCGCAGCGGTTTTTACGCCGAAGGACTGCAGCAGGGCCTGGCCTTCGAGGCTGCCCACCGCGCCGCTGGCCGCGGGCAAGGCCGGCGGCGGCAGTTTCAAGGCCGCACGCGCGGGCGCGTCGGCCAGCCAGTTGCGCCGTGCTTCCGCATAACGCGCCAGCGCCGCCACCGCGTCCACCGCGGGTTCGGCACCGCGCAGCACCGGGATGTCTGCGGCACGCAGTTGCCGTAGTGCGTCCTCTGGTGCCGCCACCCAGCAGACCACCCAGGGCTTCTTTACCAAATTATTGATTTTATTGAATATTTTAACCAATTTTTCGACATGCGAATCCATCAACTGCAGCCACACCACACCGACATGCACCCCCGGATCAGCCATCACGATCCGCACACTGTCGAACAGCAGATCGGGATCGGACACAAACTGTCCGGTAACGTCTACCGGATTGCCGGTGGTGCCGAATCCGGGAATGACCTGCGCCAGCGCGTCGCGCGTCTGCTGCGCCAGCAGCGTCACCTGCAGGCCGGTCTCCTCCGCACGATCAGCCATCAGTACGCCGGCACCGCCCGACTGGGTGACGATGCCCAGCCCGCGTCCCTCCGGCAGGGCGCAACGCCCCAGCACCTCGACCATGTCGAGCATGTGCTCCTCGTTGCGGGCGCGCGTGACGCCCAGGCCGCGGATCACGCCATCGAACACCGCATCCGTGCCGGCCAGTGCGCCGGTATGCGAAGCAGCCGCCCTGGCACCCGCAGCGGTGCGTCCGACCTTGGTCAGCGCCAGCGGCTTGCCGGACTCCATCGCATGCTCCGCCAGTGCGCGCAGGCCGCGGCCGTCACGCACTCCCTCGAGATAACCGGCACCGACGCGGATGCGCGGATCATCGAGCACCGCACGCATGATCTGCACAAAATCCGCATCACATTCGTTGCCGGTGTTGATGAAATAACCCAGCCCCAGGGATCGCCGCCGTGCCAGCGCCGCAATCGCCGTGCCGAATGCGCCGGACTGCGTGACAAAGGCCACCGGCCCCGGCGGCGTATCACCCTCGGCGAACTGGCCGAAAGTCGCGATGACCCGGTCGAATGCATTGATCAGTCCGAGGCAATTCGGCCCGCACAGCCGCATGCCGCCCTGCACTGCCGCTGCCGCCAGCTGCTGTTCGAGCGCACGTCCCGACTCGCCCATCTCGGCAAAACCGGAACTGAAAATCACCGCGCTGCGCGCGCCCCGCTGCGCAAGTTCGCGCACCACCGCCAGCACCTGTGCCGCAGGCACGGCGATCACTGCCAGGTCCGGTGCCTCGGGCAATGCGGCCACTGCGGGATAACAACGCAGGCCGGCAATGGTTTGATACTTCGGGTTGACCGGAAATATTTTCCCGCCATACCCCTTCTCCAGCAGGAATCGCAGCGTCCGGCCATTGACCTTGTTGAGATCCGCGGAGGCACCGAGTATGGCGATCGATCGCGGGCTGAGCAGTGCCTGAAGTTCGTTCATGAGTTCAATTGGTGAGATTTTGGCCGGCGTCGTGCCTGATCGGTCGCGCTCTTTTTCCGGATTACACCACAACCGGAGAACCTGTCACCGCCCGTTTGCCGGATCAGGACCGCTCAGGCACCCCGTCCCAGCCAGCGCTGGTCCTTCCCTATTTTTGCCAGATCTCCCAGCGTGCGCGCGCCGGCTGTGCCCGCCCGTGCCAGCACCACCTGCAGCAGCTGCGCCGTCGCCAGCGCATCGGCGAGCGCGTTATGACGAAACGGATTGCCGATCCCGGCAAGTGCCGTCCACTCGTCCAGCCCTTGCGGCGACACCTCACCGGGCCTGCCCAGCAGTGCCGGCGCGAGCAAGGCCAGATCAAGCCAGAGGTTGCCGGGAACCATGCCGAGTGCCTCGCGGGTTGCGCGTTCGATCATGGTGCGGTCGAAATCGGCATGAAAGGCAAGCAGCGGCGCCTGTCCCGCATAACCGAGGAAATCCAGCAGCGCTGACGCCGGTTCGACGCCGGATCGCTGTGTGCTGCCGCAGATGCCATGCACCAGGATGTTGTCGCGGGCGCTGGACTGTGGCTGGCGGAGCACCACTTCGAAACCGGAATTCAGGGGTATCTTGCCGCCGACAAGCTCGACTGCTCCGATCGAAATCAGGCGATCGGTGAAGGGATCAAGGCCCGTGGTCTCGACATCCACCACCACCCAGCGCAGGCCCGACAGCGGCGTCGAGGCCGGAACGGCCGGCACGGCGCGGCATGCTGCCAGCGCCCGCTGCTGTTCCGCTGACAGCGCGGGTCGCCGTCGGAACAGCCGGCTCAAGCGGTCCAGCACCGGCCACTCACAGACGGTAATCCAGTTCCAGCCTGCGCTGCAGCTTGCGTGCCTGGCGCAGGCTTTCCTTGAGGATGCGGCGGTCGACTTCGTTGAGCAGATCCGGGCGTATCCGGTTGACGACCGGCGCCGCCGGATCCGCCGCCATTTGTGTGCGCAGGCGCAGGCCCTGTATGAAAAAGAATCCGTCCACTGCGGATGCAATCTCCACCGGTGCCATGTTCAGCGCCGGTCCTGCCTGGCGCAGACGTTGCGCGGTGCTGGTGTGCTGGATCCCGGCTGCGAGCGCCAGCACGCGGGCGGCGTCGGTAAACAGCCGGGCGCCCGTTTTCTTGAGATCGATGGTGCCGCGGAATTCGCCGCCATCTTCGGTGACAAAATCGCTGATCCGCCCCAGCGGCGGCGATGTCTCCAGCGCATACTGGGCGAGCTGGCGCTGGAAACGGCTGTTGTCCCGGGTCAGGCCGGCCAGATGCACGCGCAGGGTCCGCGCCAGATCCTCCTCGCCATGCAGCGCCCGGAAGTCGAAAAAAATAACGGCATGCAGCAGCGCCCGCGGATCGGTGTTGGCCACCCAGTGCCCGAACTGCTGCCGCCACTCCTCGAGGCTGAGGCACCATTGGGGATTGCCCGCCATGATGTTGCCTTTGCAAAGGGGAAACCCGCAGGCATCAAGCGCCCGGTTGACCGCGAGGGCAAAGGGCAGCAGGCGCTGGCGCAGAAGTTCCGGTGCTTCATTGCCTTCAAAAACGATGCCATTGTCCTGATCGGTGCTGATGGTCTGCTCGTAGCGTCCTTCGCTGCCGAAGGAAAGCCAGCACCAGCGCAGACCGGCGAGATCGAACCGGCCGCCCTCGATATCCAGGACGCGGCGGGTCAACTCGTCGTTCAGCGCCGAAATGATCAGCGTCAATTGCTCCGCGGCGACGCCCTGCCCGACCAGGCTGCGTGCCAGCCGGCGTATGTCCTTGGCGGCCCGCGCCAGTTCCTCCACTGAGACCGCAGCGGCAATCGTGCGGTTTATCGCCCGCACGCTGACCCGCTGCAGGGCAAACAGGTCGCGCTCGGTGACGACGCCGATCACCTTGGCACCGTCATGCACCGGAACATGGCGGATGCCGCGATGGGCGATCAGCAGCGCCGCCTCCCAGGCGCTGGCCTCCGCCGGCAGCGTCAGCGGCTGCGGGGTCATGACCTCGCTGATCGGCCGCGCCAGATCACATCGCGCAAGCGCCACCCGGTCCAGCACATCATGACGGGTGAAGATGCCGGCCAGTTCGCCCGCATCATCCACCACCAGCATTGAACCGATCTTGCGCTCCTGCATCATCCGCAGCACATCGCCGATAGGCGCCTGCGGCGGGCAGGTCACCGCGCTCCGTCCGACCAGCGAACCGAGCGGGCGCCCCATCGACTGCTGTTCGGCCGCCGCCGAAGCCGCGCTGATCCGGACCAGTTTGCGCGATTCGCGCAGCATGCTGGCAAGATAACGTGTCGCAAACGCGCCGAACACCGGACTGCGTTCCAGAAGTTCCGGGAAACGCGAGGCAGACAGCTCATAGCAGAAGGTGTCGGCGGTCGCCCTGTACGGCGACATCACCGCACGTTTCTCCAGCAGCGCCCCCACTGAAAAACATTCACCGGCGCCCAGATTGACCGCCTGCGGACGGCTGTCCCGGGCGTCATCCGGCGGAATGACCTGAACATTGCCGCGCTGGATGATGAAAAAGGTTTCCGGTTCCGCCTGCGCCGGATCGAGGATCACGGTGCCTTCCGGGTAATAACCGAGCGCGAGATGGCGCACGAGAAATTCAAGCGCCCCGGCCTCCATCTGCGCGAAAGGCAGATGGGCACGCAGGAAGTTCAGCGCGGAGGCCGCGATCCTGTCATCGTCGCGGCCGGATGTGGTGTCGCCCACAGCCGTACCGCAATCAGCGCACGACGAGTACCGGGATCTTGCTGTGCGTCAGCACCTTGACCGTTTCGCTGCCCAGCAACAGTCCCGTCAGTCCGCGACGGCCATGGGAGGCCATGACCACCGCATCGCATTTGCGTTTTTTTGCGGCAGCGATGATTTGCCGGTACGGCAGGTCGGCGACCAGCACAACCACATCAGCCTTGAGTCCGGCCTTGGCCGCTTTCTGCTGCAGTTTCCGCAGCATGCCGGTGGCCCGGGCGGCCGCCTCCTTTTCGTAGCGGCTCTTCAGCTGCGCACTCATCGGCACGGCAAAACTTTCGTCGGCGACCATGCGGAATTCCGGAACCACGCTCAGCAGCGTAATCCTGGCGCCCAGCGACTTTGCCAGGGCGAAGCCCTTGGCAACCGCCTTGCCGGCCAGCGCGGAACCGTCCGTCGGCAACAACAGGTGTTTGAACATGTTCATTCCTCCCGTCGGTTGTATTGCCGGTTGCTGCGGAATGCATCAACCCTGTGGAGCCAGAATATCACGCGGGACAAGGCCGGCCTTGATCCCGGTCAAACGGCGGACACGGTCACGGCGCTTCTGCAAGGAACAATTTTCAGGACAACCGCTTAGGACAGGAAACCCGGCCTCAATGCGGTTTGTTCGCCAGGTGCGGAGGCAGCGGCAGGGCGACGACCTCGATGCCCTCCTCGCGCAGCGCATCGACCTCCTGCGCGGACGCAGAACCGCGGATGCGGCGCTCCGGTGACTCCTTGTAATGGATCTTGCGTGCCTCTTCCGGAAAAGACCGCCCCACATCTTCGGTGCTCTCGACGATATGGGTGATCAGCTTGAGCATGCGGGCGGCGTCGAAATTGGCGTATTGCGCGGGATTTCCGGATCCGGGTTCCGCTGCATCACCTGCCGGAGGCGTGGCCCGCCCGGTATTAACCCTTGCGGCAGTCATCAGGCGATTGATAGTGGTGCTGCCGCACAGGGGACAGCTCAGCAGATGCTCGTTCTGCTGCCGCTCGAACTCCGCGGTCGAGGAAAACCAGCCCTCGAAGCGGTGTTCATTGTCGCAACCCAGGTCAAAAACGATCATCGGAAGGCCGGAAAAACATGCTTTAAGCCGGACGGGATGGTGGGCGAGGCCGGACTTGAACCGGCATGGCTTGCGCCGAGGGATTTTAAGTCTGAGAGTTGCTCGTTTCCGGGACCGGGTCTCGCTGCAATTGGCAACTGCCGCTTGTCTGGAGGCGGGGGTCGGAATCGAACCGGCGTACACGGCTTTGCAGGCCGCTGCATGACCACTCTGCCACCCCGCCGCTGGAACTAAAAGGGGAAAACGGCTGGTTTCTGATTCAACCGTTTCCCCCCGGGATCTGGAGCGGGAAAGGAGGCTCGAACTCCCGACCTCAACCTTGGCAAGGTTGCGCTCTACCAACTGAGCTATTCCCGCATCGCTGCTGCTTTCAAGCCGCGCATTATATTCAACCCGCCCCGGTGCCGCAAGCCGCTAGCCATGCTCCTTCGCAGCCCGCCAGGCCATCCTGAGGTAATACCCCATCGAAACCAGGGTCAGCAGTGCCGCCACCCAGATCAGCCAGGTGCCCCAGTAATCCGGGGAAAAACCGCCGATCGGGTCGTGATAGAGCAGCATCGGAATGGCGACCATCTGCGCGGCAGTCTTGACTTTGCCGGCCATCGACACCGCCACGCTTTTCCCCTGCCCGATCGACGCCATCCATTCCCGCAATGCGGAAATCGCGATTTCACGGCCGATGATGATCAGGGCAATGACGGCGTCGATGCGGCCCAGTTGAACCAGGATGACCAGCGCGGCGGCAACCATCAGCTTGTCGGCGACCGGATCGAGAAAGGCGCCAAAAGCCGAGGTCTGGTTCAGGCGCCGCGCCAGCCAGCCGTCCAGCCAGTCGGTAATGGCTGCCGCGGTGAAGATGACCGTCGCAACCAGATTCTGGGTGGCATGTGACATCCAGCCCTGCTCGAAATAGAAAACCCCGACAAACAGCGGGATCATCACGATCCGCAGCCAGGTCAGCAGGTTGGGCCAGTTCAGTTGCATGTCCGTCCAGTCAGATTGTCAGTGCAGTTCCGAATAAATGCGCTCCGCCAGTGCACGGCTGATGCCTTCAACCTGGGCGAGCTCGTCGACGCCCGCCGCGACCAGTCCGCGCAGTCCGCCGAAGCGCGCCAGCAGGCGCTGGCGGCGCCTGGCACCCACGCCCGGAATGTCCTCAAGAGGCGAGGTATTCCGTGTCCGGCTGCGACGAGCCCGATGTCCTTCGATGGCGAAACGGTGGGCTTCGTCCCGGATCTGCTGGATCAGGTGCAAACCCGGGTCATCCGCCGCCAGGCCGACGGGCTGTTCACGCCCGGGCATCAACAGCTGCTCCATGCCGGGTTTGCGTGAAACGCCCTTGGCCACACCCAGCAGCGAAACTTCGCTGAGCCCCAGTTCCGCGAGCACTTCCCCGGCCACGCCCAGTTGCCCTTCTCCACCATCGATCATCACCAGGTCGGGCATCTTACCTTCTCCTGCCACCACCCTGCGATAACGCCGTGTCAGGGCCTCGCGCATCGCGCCATAGTCATCACCCGGCGCGGCATCCCGTATGTTGAATCGCCGGTATTCGCCGTTCTGCATGTCACCCCGGTCGTAGACCACGCAGGAAGCCACCGTGGCTTCGCCCTGGGTGTGGCTGATGTCGAAACACTCGATGCGCTGGACCGATTCCGGCAGTCCCAGCCCCTGCTGCAGCGCCTGCAGCCTGCCGGCATCACCGGTTTTCCGGGCCTGGCGCTGGCTGGCACCCAGGCCCGCGTTTTTTGCGGCCATCTGCAGCCATACCCTGCGGTCGCCGATCGGATTGGTGCTGATCTGCACACGCCGCCCGGCACGTTGTGACAGGGCTTCCTGCAGCTCCCCGGCCGCGACGGACTCACCGACGATGACCTGCGGCGGCACCGGATGCAGCAGGTAGTGCTGCGTCAGAAACGCCTCCAGCACCTGGGCCGGTTCCGCGCCATCGGCATTCTGCGGAAAGAAGTTCTTGTCGCCGAGATGATGTCCGCCGCGGATCATCACCAGGTTGACACACCCTGTCGCGCCCGCGATTCCGAAAGCAATCACGTCAACGTCCCTTCCGGATTCATCGCTGACATACTGGCGCTCGCGCACCTTGCGCAATGCGCTGATCTGGTCACGATAGACCGCAGCCTCCTCGTAACGCAGCGCGGCGGCGGCATCCGCCATCCGCCCGTCGAGGCGTTCGAACACCGCGTCCTCCTCTCCGTTGAGGAACAGTTCAGCGCTGCGCACATCCTCGGCATAGGCATCAGCGCTGATCAGCCCGACGCAGGGTGCCGTGCAGCGGTGGATCTGGTGCAGCAGACAGGGCCGCGAGCGGTGGGTGAACACACTGTCCTCACAGGTGCGCAGCCGGAATACCTTTTGCAGCAATTGCATGCTTTCGCGCACCGCGCCGGCGTTGGGAAACGGGCCGAAATGGCGGTGGCGGCGGTCCGGATTGCCGCGGAAAAAGCCGAGGCGCGGAAAGGCATGGCCGCTGAGCATCAGGTAGGGATAGGATTTGTCGTCGCGGAACAGGATGTTGTAACGGGGCGACAGCGACTTGATCAGGTTGTTCTCGAGCAGCAGCGCTTCCGATTCCGAGCGCGTCACCGTCGTCTCGATACCGCAGACCTGCGCCACCATCAGGCGGATGCGCGGTGACAGCGTTTCGCTGCGCTGGAAATAGGAGCTGACCCGCTTGCGCAGGTCTATGGCCTTGCCCACGTAGAGCACATCGCCATCCCTGCCGAGCATGCGGTAGACCCCGGGCAGATGCGGCAGCCCCGCCGCAATCTCCAGCGGAGTCATCGGCCGATCCCGTCCAGATGGCTCCGGATCTCCGCAAAAACCTCCCGGAACATCTCCGGCGTCAGGCGCCGGGTCTGGGTGTTGTAGCGGCTGCAGTGGTAACTGTCGAACAGCAGCAGGTCCGGCCGCAGCCGGTGCCTGGCGCCATGCGCGAACGGAAAACCGGCGATGCGGCAGTCCAGCGCGCGCAGCACCGCCTGGTGGGCAACCGTACCCAATGCCAGCACCGCCGGCGGAGCCAGCGCCTGCAGTTCGGCGCGCAGGTAACCGTTGCAGGTCCTGACCTCCGCCGGCAGGGGCTTGTTTTCCGGCGGCAGGCATTTGACGGCGTTGGTGATCCGGCAGCCTTTCAGTTCCAGGCCGTCATCCGGCGACAAGGCCAGGGCCTGGCTGCCGAAACCGAAACGATGCAGCGTTTCGTAGAGCAGGATGCCGGCATGGTCGCCGGTAAAAGGCCTGCCGGTGCGATTGGCGCCGTGCATGCCCGGTGCCAGACCGACGATCAGCAAGCCGGGGTGCGGGTCACCAAAGGCCGGCACCGGTCGGGCATGGTAGTCGGGATGATCACTGCGGACGCCGGCCAGGTGCGCGGCCAGCCGCGGGCAAAGCCGGCAGTCCATCGAGAACTCCCTGCCCGGCGGCGGCAAGCTGCCGCCTCGCCCGGCCACTGCCCCGCCCATCGCTCAGGAACGCTTGGGAAACGGTATCAGCTGCGCGCCGGTTTCCGGCGTCCGCGGCTGTGGCGGAACATCGTCGCTGACACCCGCCAAGGCATCCCGCAAATCGGCAAAACTGGACCACATCATGGAGTTCAACCGCACCGCGGCGCCCAGTGGCGTGCCCGCCCGTTCACGCTCGAGATCGATCTGGAACTGAAGCCCGCGCAGGCGGCGCTGCATCCGCCCGGGGGCAGCCGAGAGCATGTCCTCGATCAGCTGCTGGCGGCGGCGCTCGAAAGCATCACCGTCCTCGCGCGCAAGCGCCGCCCATTCCTCGAAATTGAAATCCTTCTGATCAGCGGGATCCATGGCTGCACATCTAACACCATTGGCGGGCAGGTGTAAAGAAAGCGGTACCCTGCCGCATCATTGTGCCGCTCCGCTGATTCCGGCAATCGCCTTGCAGGCCGCGGCGTACCGCGCATCGGCTTGCAGGCTTCCGGCATCCGCGGCAAACGGGTGGGCAAGGATTCGCTTCAGCCGCGCGCGCGACGCGGCAGACATGTCATGACGCAGGCCTGCGAGCAATTCGTCGGCAGCGGACGGCGCATTACAGACCAGCACCATGTCACAACCGGCGCCCAGCGCGGCCTGTGCCCGCTCGATCACGCCGCCGGCGACACTGGCCCCCTCCATGCTGAGATCGTCGCTGAAAATCACGCCGTCAAAACCCAGTTCGCCGCGCAGTATCCGTTGCAGCCATGTCGCCGAAAACCCCGCCGGCGCAGCGTCGACCTCGGGGTAAATCACGTGTGCCGGCATGATGCCCTCCAGGCCTTCTGCGGAGAGGCGACGGAACGGCAGCAGGTCCTCGGCACGGATCTGCTCGAGACTGCGGCCGTCGACCGGCACTTCGTGATGGGAGTCGGCGCGGACATGGCCATGACCGGGAAAATGTTTGCCCACCGCCGCCATGCCCCCCTCGCGCAGGCCGCACATCACTGCGGATGCCAGTTCGGCAATGGCTTCGGGGTCGGCATGGAATGCGCGGTCACCGATGACGCTGCTGTTGCCGTAATCGACATCGAGAACCGGCGCAAACGAAAGATCGACACCGTGAACCCGCAGCTCAGCTGCAAGCACAAAGCCGGCGGACCGTGCCAGCGATGCCGCGGCATCACGGTCGCGATCCCATATCGTTCCGAAAATCCGCATCGGCGGAAGATGCGTGAACCCCTGCCGGAACCGCTGAACCCGGCCGCCTTCGTGGTCGACCGCGATGATCAGGGCGGGATCACGCAGGGCATGGATTTCAGCGGTCAGCGCATCGAGCTGGGCGCAGGATTCAAAGTTGCGCGCAAACAGGATCACGCCGCCGGTCAGCGGATGAAGCAGCCGCCGCCTGTCTTCGTCGGTCAGCACGACACCGGCAACATCCAGCATGACCGGCCCCAGGGGCATCGTTTTTTTCATGTCTCTCCGTTCAGGTCTCGAGCACGACGCAGGCACAGGCCAGATTCGATTCGTCGCTGATGGTCAGGTGATGGCCGGTGATGCCGCGCTGCCGCACCAGCGCTTCCAGGGCATCGTTGAATGCGAAGCCCGGCTTGCCGGCGCTGTCCTGCACGACGCTGATGCATTGCAGGGTCACCGGATAGCGGAACCCCGTGCCCATCGCCTTCGAGAAGGCTTCCTTCGCGGCAAACCGGTTGGCAAGGAACAGGACCTGCTTCCCGGTTTCCGCATAACGTGCCTGCTCGACCGGTGTCAGCACCCGCCTCACAAAACGCTGGCCGTATTTTTCCAGCAGCCGCGCCACGCGGTGCGGCTGAATGACGTCGATGCCGATGCCGTGAATCAATTCCGCACTCCCATCACGCGCAGGTATTCCTTCACCGTTTCCGCAAGTCCGAGTTCGAGCGCGTCGGCAACCAGCGCGTGACCGATCGATACCTCTGCCACACCGCTCACCGCCCCGAGGAAACGCGGCAGGTTGTCGCGGTTCAGGTCATGGCCGGCATTGACGCCGAGTCCCGCAGCCTGCGCGCTGCGGGATGCTGCGGCGTAACGCTCGAGCATCGCCTGCCCGCCAACCGTGCCGAAAGCCGCCGCGTAGGGCTCGGTGTACAGCTCGACGCGATCGGCGCCGGTGGCCGCAGCGGCGGCCATGACCGCCGGATCGGCGTCCATGAACAGGCTGACGCGGATACCCCATGCCTTCAGGTTTGCCACCACCGGCCGCAGCCGTACACCATCCCGCGCAAGGTCCCAGCCATGATCGGAGGTGAAGGCGCCGGGCGTATCCGGCACCAGCGTGCACTGCTGCGGCCTGACTGCCTGCGCCAGTTCCATCAGCGGCGGCTCGAAGGGATTGCCTTCGATGTTGAATTCGGCACCGGGACGCTGACGCAGCAGGCCGGCCAGGTCATGCACGTCACCGGGCCGGATGTGGCGCGCATCGGGCCGGGGATGCACGGTGATGCCATGCGCTCCCGCATCCAGGGCCAGGGTCGCGGCGCGCAGCACGCTCGGGATGCCGAGCGTGCGTGAATTGCGCAGCAGCGCAACCTTGTTGACATTGACACTGAGGCGGGTCATGGCATTGCTGCAGGATCGTGACGGATCAATGTGCTGTAAACGGTTCTAGAACTGCTGCAGGTCGCGCAACAGCTGTCGCGTGTACAGTGTCTGCGCACCAAGACAGTGGTTGATCAGCGCCCGCATCAGCAACTTGCTCTGCTGCACTGTCCTCGGGTCGGCATAACGATCCTCCGCCATGTCGATCAGCGTCTGCCCCGCCAATTCTACGCCGCTTTGGCCGTCACTCCCGAGCGCCGGCACCGGCCCGCGCTCGGGCACGTAACGGTAAAGGCCTTCGGCCCGGATCGGCGCACCGGCGCCGGCCTCGCGCTCCAGCACCAGGCCGTAACCGAGTTCGCGCAGCAGCACACGTTCAAAACGGCGCAGCACCGCCGCATGGTCCGCGGTGCCGGGCAATTGCGCCAGCGCCGCGGCGTAGGCTTCAAACAGCTGCTCGTGGGGATCCTCCCGCGGCAGCAGCTTCAGCAGCAGTTCGTTCAGGTAGAAGCCGCAGATCAGGCCAAGTCCGCGCAGGGGCGCGTAGCCGCCCTGCCACTCGGCCTTGTGCAGGGTTTTCAATTCGGATTTCCCGGACCAGCCGATCAGCAGCGGCTGGAATGCCATCAGCACGCCGCGCAGCGCCGAACGCGGCCGCCGTGCTCCGCGGGCAATGACCGCGACCCGGCCCGATTCGCGGCTGTAGAACTCGGCAATCAGGCTGGTTTCGCGGTAGGCATAGGTGTGCAGCAGGTAAGCCGCCTGCCCGTCCCGCCGTGCCCGTTCAGCCATGCCGCAGAAGCTCCCGCCATAACCTGGAGTCCGCTTGAAGAGTTATTTTTAACATATTGTTTTTATTGTATTTTTTATTCTATCCCGGAGCGCCGCAACACCCCCAGGTCATCAGCCCAGCCAGATTTCACCTTGACCCAGACTTCAAGAAAAACCTTGCCGCCGAACAGGCGTTCCATGTCGGCGCGGGCCTGGCTTGCGATGTCCTTCAGCTTGGCTCCGCCCTTGCCGATGACAATACCCTTGTGCCCGGGCTTGTCGACCAGTATGCCGGCATGGATGCGGCGCAGTCCGTCCACGGTTTCGAATTTCTCGATTTCGACCAGTGCCGAATACGGCAGCTCCTCGCCCAGCAGCCGGAACAGTTTCTCGCGCAGCAGTTCGGCCGCCAGCGTGCGTTCGCTGGCCGTGGTGATCTCGTCTTCTCCGTACATGGAGTCCTGCTCGGGCAACAGCGGCCGCAGCGCCGCCAGCAGCGCATCGGTTCCCAGGCCTGTTTTTGCCGATACCGGGACGATGGCCGCCGGCTGCGCCAGCGCATGGATTTCCTGCATCAGGGGCAGCAGTTCGTTCTTGTTGCCCACACCGTCGATCTTGTTCAGCGCAACCACGAATGGCGTTTCCGGCCGCAGCAGGGCGAACACCGCCTTGTCCTCCGCTGTCAGTCGCTGCGCCTCCACCACCCAGACCACGGCATCGACATCCGATACGCTGCGGGACACGCTGCGGTTCATCAGGCGGTTCATCGTGCTGCCGTGGTGCGTCTGGAACCCGGGGGTGTCGACGAAAACATATTGCGCGTCAGGACGGGTGACGATCCCGATGATCCGCTGCCGCGTTGTCTGGGGACGCCTGGAGGTGATGCTGATTTTCTGGCCCACCAGGCGGTTGAGCAGCGTCGATTTGCCGACATTCGGCCTGCCGATGATCGCGAGGTGCCCGGCACGGTGCACGGCATCGGTCATTGATTCTCCACCAGGGCCATGGCCTTGCCGGCCGCGTCCTGCTCCGCGGCACGCCTGCTTCCGCCGCGCCCCTCGGTGAGGATGTCGAGTTCAGTGATGGAGCACTGCACTTCGAAGGACTGCGCATGCGCCTGCCCGCGGGTGCCGAGTAGCGTATAAACGGGCAAGGGCAATCCCCTGCCCTGCACAAACTCCTGCAGCCGCGTTTTCGCGTCCTTGCCGCTGACCCCGGGATCGACCGCGGCCAGATTTTCACCAAACAGCCTGCGCACGACCTGCTGCGCAGCCGGGAATCCGCCGTCAATGACCACCGCGCCGATGACCGCCTCGACGGCATCTGCCAGGATGGAGGGACGCGCCGCGCCGCCGCTTTTCACTTCTCCTTCGCCAAGCAGCAATTGTCCGCCCAGTCCGATATTGATGGCTATGCCCTGCAGCGCCTGCTGGTTCACGAGGTTGGCGCGGATGCGCGAGAGTTCGCCTTCGCTGAGCTGCGGAAAACGGTCATAGAGTTCCAGGGCAACCAGGCAGTTGACGACACTGTCGCCGAGGTACTCCAGGCGCTCGTTGTGGTCGGCGCCGAAAGAACGGTGGGTCAGTGCGCGCCGCAGCAGTGCCGGCTCGCGGAAGACGTAACCGATCCTGCCGCTGATCAGGCCGTGATCCACCGCAGGCCAGGAAACCGCGTCATCCGGCCGTCACTGCCGGGACGTCGGCCGGAACTCCATGAACGCGCTGAGATTGCTGAACAGCGGCACGCGCACCGTGTATTCCGCGCTGATCACGATGCCGTCGCCGTCCTTCTCGATCTGCACGTCATCGTAGGTGATCGCCTTGACGTTGTCGACGCCGGCGCGCGCGTTGAATGCGCTGTTGAATTCGCCGCGGGTGGCGTTCTTTATGGAAGGGTCGCTGGCCATCGTGCGGAACATCTTCTGGATGGTGTGGTATTCCATGTACGCCGGCCCGATCTTGAAGCCCAGCAGCAGTGCCGAGATCAGCAGTACCGCAAATACCAGAAAACCGGTGATCGTGATGCCGCGCTGCGAATTCATTGATGCCTCCCGAGTATGTCAGTTGATCGACTGCCCGATGCGTTTCAGGTTGTCGAAATTCCACCAGATCAGAAATGCCCTGCCGACGATGTTGCGCTCCGGCACAAATCCCCAGTAACGGCTGTCGCTGCTGCTGTCCCGGTTGTCCCCCATCAGGAAATAGTGCCCGGCGGGGACTTTGCAGCGGAAACCGGTGTCATTGTACGCACAATTGTCACGGTAGGGAAAGCGCTGGACCCCGCCAAGCTGCACAGGGGGGATGTCGGGCTGCAGCAGCACCGCATGGGCATGCTCGCCCAGCCGCTCCTCGAAACGTTTTGCCGAAACAAAATTGAGACCGCCCTCGACGTAGCTGTAGTCGCCGTCGGGTTTCAGCGGCACTTCCCTGCCATTGATGCTCAGGCGCTTGTCCGCATAGACGATGTCATCCCCGGGCAGCGCCACAACCCGCTTGATGTAATCCAGGGACGGGTTCTCGGGGTACCTGAACACCATCACCTCCCCGCGCTGCGGCTCGCTGACCTCGACCAGCCGCGTGTTGAGCACCGGCAGACGTATGCCGTAGGTGAACTTGTTGACCAGGATGAAATCCCCGACCAGCAGCGTCGGCAGCATCGAACCGGAAGGTATCTTGAACGGCTCAACCAGGAAGGAACGCAGCACAAACACCACCAGGATGACCGGGAAGAAACTCGCCGGGTACTCGATCCACCACGGCTGCTGCATGCCGGCCGCCCGGTGCTTGCGGAAATACAGCACCTCCGCCAGCCAGACGGCGCCGGTGACCAGCAGCAGCACCAGCATGATCAGCGCGAAATTCATGACAGGGTTCCCTATTTGCCGACCTGCAGGATGGCGAGAAATGCCTCCTGCGGGATCTCGACGGTGCCGACCTGTTTCATGCGTTTCTTGCCGGCCTTCTGCTTTTCAAGCAGCTTCTTCTTGCGGGTGATGTCGCCGCCGTAACATTTGGCCAGCACGTTCTTGCGCAGCGCCTTGACCGTCTCGCGCGCGATGATGTGCGCCCCGATCGCCGCCTGGATGGCGATGTCGAACATCTGCCGCGGGATCAGCTTGCGCATCCGCTCCGCGACATCGCGGCCGCGGTACTGGGCGTTGGCGCGATGCACGATCAGCGACAGCGCATCGACCCGCTCGTTGTTGATCAGGATGTCCAGGCGCACCAGGTCGCCGGCGCGGTACTCGATGAAATCGTAGTCCAGCGAGGCGTAACCGCGTGAAACCGATTTCAGGCGGTCGAAGAAATCCATAACCACCTCGTTCAGCGGCAATTCATAAGTCAGCATCACCTGCCGGCCGAGGTACTGCATGTTTTTCTGGACGCCGCGTTTTTCGGTGCACAGCGTCATCACCGGACCGACATAGTCGCTGGGCACCAGGATCGAGGCCTTGATCATCGGCTCGCGGATTTCCTCGATCTGCGACACTTCCGGCAGGCGCGACGGGTTCTCGATCTCGAGCACCGTTCCGTCGCGCAGCGCGACCTCGTAAACCACCGTGGGCGCCGTGGTGATCAGCGACATCCCGTATTCCCGCTCCAGCCGCTCCTGCACGATGTCCATGTGCAGCAGTCCGAGAAAACCGCAACGGAAACCGAAACCCAGTGCCTGGGAAGACTCGGGTTCGAAGCGCAGCGAGGAGTCGTTCAGGTGCAGCTTCTCGAGTGCATCGCGCAGCGCCTCGTATTCGTTCGATTCCACGGGATACAAGCCGGCAAACACCTGCGGCTTGATCTCCTTGAATCCGGGCAGCGGCTCCTTCGCCGGATTGTGCGCGAGTGTCAGCGTGTCGCCGACCTTGGCGGCCTGCAGTTCCTTGATCCCGGCAATGACAAAACCGACCTCTCCCGCGGAAAGGCTTTCGCGGGCCTGCGACTTGGGGGTGAAAACACCGACCTGCTCGCACAGGTAATTGCCGCTGGTCGACATCAGCAGGATGCGGTCCTTGGGTTTCAGCACGCCGTCGACGACCCGCACCAGCATCACCACGCCGACATAATTGTCGAACCAGGAATCGATGATCAGTGCTTTCAGCGGCGCATCCGGATCGCCTTTCGGCGGCGGCATCTGGCTGACCACCGCCTCCAGCACCTCGGCGATGCCTTCACCGGTCTTGGCGCTGACCCTGACCGCGTCCTTTGCGGGGATGCCGATGATGTCTTCGATCTCGGCCGCCACGCGCTCGGGCTCGACCTGGGGCAGGTCCATCTTGTTGAGCACCGGCACCACCTCGACACCCTGCTCGATCGCGGTGTAGCAGTTGGCGACGGTCTGCGCCTCGACACCCTGCGAAGCGTCGACCACCAGCAGCGCGCCCTCGCAGGCCGCCAGCGAACGTGAGACTTCGTAGGAAAAGTCGACATGTCCCGGCGTGTCGATCAGGTTCAGGCGATAGATCTGCCCGTCCTTTGCCTTGTAGGTCAACGCCGCGGTCTGCGCCTTGATGGTGATGCCGCGTTCGCGCTCGAGGTCCATCGAATCGAGCACCTGGGACTCCATTTCACGGTCGGACAGGCCGCCGCAAAGCTGGATGAAACGGTCGGCCAGCGTCGACTTTCCGTGATCAATGTGCGCGATGATGGAGAAATTGCGGATGTGCTGCATCAGTTCCGGCCGCCGGAAAAAACAACAAAAAGGGCACCCCGACTTCCCCGGCGTGCCCAAGTTCGATTCACAAGGTCCCGTATTTTAGCGGAAATTCAGCAAGTATTCAGTAACCGCGGCAACATCCAGATGGTAATGGCAGAGCTCCCGGTCGCCGTGCATCAGCACCGGCACCTGGTCCCCGAAACGCCGCTCCAGCGCGGCATCGTCATCGACATCGATGACCGTGACCAGGAACGGCCGGCCGGCCGGCAGCGCGCGCAGGCCGGCCAGCATGTCGTCACAGAGATGGCACCATGCGCGGCCGTAGAGGGTCAGCTCAAGCGGCGGTGAATCATCCATTCCCGTCGATGCGGAACGGGATGTACAGCGAGTTGCCGCCGCGGCGCACCAGCAGGGCCACGATCCGCCCCTTGTCGAAGCCGCCCATCAGCTGCTGGAACTGCTCGACCGACTTGACATCCTGGTTGTTGATCGCAAGGATCACGTCGCCGCGGCGCAGGCCGGCTTGCGCCGCGGCACCCTGCACGCCGTCAACCAGCACGCCGCCCTCGATTTTCAGTTCCTTGCGCTGCGCATCGCTGAGGTCGGCCAGCGCCATGCCGAACCGGTTGCCTGCCTGCGGTTGCGGCTTGCCGCCCCGTGCCTGGCGCGTCGCGCGATCATCAGACAGCTCGGCCACCACCACCTGCATGTCACGTGCCGCCTTGTTGCGCCAGACCTGGACGGCGATGCTGCTTCCCGGCTTGGTGCCGCCGACGATGCGCGGCAGGTCCTCAGAGGAATTCACCGGCTTGCCGTCAAAACGCAGGATGACATCACCGGCCTCGATGCCGGCCCTTTCCGCCGGACCGCCCTTTTCAACCGAATTGACCAGCGCCCCCTGGGGCTTGGGCAGGCCGAAACCGTCCGCGAGTTCCCGGGTCACCGGCTGGATCACCACGCCGATGCGGCCGCGCGTCACCTTGCCGGTGGTTCGCAGCTGCTGCGCAATGTCATTGGCGACATCAATCGGGATTGCGAAAGACAGCCCCATGAACCCGCCGGTGCGGCTGTAGATCTGCGAATTGATGCCAACCACCTCGCCCCTGAGGTTGAACAGCGGCCCGCCCGAATTGCCCGGATTGACGGCAACGTCGGTCTGGATGAAGGGCACGAAGTTCTCCTGCGGCAGGGAACGTCCCTTGGCGCTGACGATGCCTGCGGTCACCGTGTTCTCGAATCCGAACGGCGAGCCGATGGCAACTACCCATTCCCCGACCTTGAGCCGGTTGGCATCGCCGAAACGGACCGTCGGCAAGCCGCCGGCGTCGATCTTGATCAGGGCGACATCGGTGCGGCGGTCGGTGCCGATGACTTTCGCCTTGAATTCACGCTTGTCGGTGAGCTTGACACTGACTTCATCGGCGCCCTCAACCACATGCGCATTCGTCAGGATGTAACCGTCGGCGCTGATGATGAATCCGGAACCCAGCGACTGCGCCTGGAATCCGCGCGGCCCCTGCTGTCCCGGATTCGGATTGTTCGGCATGAAGCGGCGGAAAAACTCGTAGAACGGGTCGTTCTCGTCGAGTTGCGGCAGCTGCCGCGACAGGGCATTGCGGTTTGCGGACTGCGTGGTGCTGATGTTGACCACGGCCGCCCCCTGTTTCTCCACGAGCTCGGTGAAGTCGGGAAGCTGGGCGGCGGACTGCAGGGGTACAAACAGGCACAGGGCCAGAAAGAAATACCTGAACATGTTCAGCCTTTCCTGGTAACGCAAGGGTCTGGAGAATGAATACGAAAAAGCCGCGCTCAGCGCTGCACCGTGGTGGATGCCCTGGGTTCCAGCGAGCGCGCAAATTGCATCACGGTTTCCGCCGGTGTTTCGCCAAGTATGGTCACGGTATGCCCGGCAACCGGCTGGCTGTAAATGTGCATCGCGCCCTGGTGCCGGAGCGTCTGTTTCCTGTCCGTACGGACCCCGGGCTCGATGAATATGGAAACTGCGGCAAGGCCGTCGGAAAACACCAGGTGCGACGCCGTGCCTTTTTTGCCCACCATGGACCGCCTCAGTTCCATCAGCTTGCGGAAACCCGGCGGCAGGGACTGCACCACCCAGCCGGAATCCCCGCTGTCGCCCGTCGTCAGCGCGGACCGGTCGACACGCCAGTTCTGCCTGGCACTTATCGCCGCATATTTGGACTGCACCAGCTCACGGCGGAAGGAGCCGCCGATATCCAGCGTCGAGAACGCAAATGCCTCCAGCGTCTCGTTCTTGTCGTTCAGGGTGCGCGCCTGCAGGGGCAGTCCCGTGTTGAGTTCGGCGCAGAAGCGCCGGGTGTAGCGCAGCGTGTCGGCCGGAACCAGGGTCACCCACTGGCACTGCAAGCCGGCAACCCGGTCGAGCCCGCCTTTCACGACGCTGTAATGCTGGACGATTTCCTGGATCTGTTCGACACGGATCGGAAACTGGCGGGAGCCGCGGGGATCGACCAGCACGACCTTGCTGCCCGGGATGTAGCAGGTCACCTGGTCATTGTTGCGTATGATTTCACGCGCCGGGCCATCCAGCGTTTCCAGGCGCTCCAATACCCCACCGGAGGGATTGACGAAATGGGCGATGCTGGAGGTTTCAACCTGCTTGCCATGCTGGAACATGAATGTTCCGGTGTAATTCACCTTCCGGCCCGCTTCGGCCATCTTCTCGAGCATGGCCAGGGCTTCGCGTGATTCTCCGTTTGCCGCTACGGCCCCCGGCGCAAAACCAAGAACAAGGATCCACCAGAATTTCATGGGGGTGTTACCGGTCGGCGGAGGGCGCTATCGAAATGGTGCGGATGTAGGGCGCCACACCCTGCAGGCTGGTACTCGGCGATATGCCCTGGTGGGCAAGCAGATATTCGTTCATCTGGCCGTCATTGGGCACGCTGACCAGCGGCGGCTCGGCCTGAATCGCGGCAGGAACCGTGGCGCGCGCAATTTCCGCCGGCGGATTCGCGATATTGCTTGAGGAGAAAGCCATCCAGCCGACCACCGCAACTGCGGAAACCGATGCCGCGGCGGACAAGGCAAAAGCGAGGGGTTTGCCGGCCCTGCGGGTCCGTGCAGGCGCCAGGACCGTCGGCTCCCGGGACAGCGCCTCGGAAACACGCCGGGAAACGTCAACACCGCGGACCGCCTCGCCCCGCATGACATCACCGATCAGGTGATACGTGTCCCAGGATTCCCGCGCCTCCGCAGTATCCCCGAGACGCAGCAGCGCCTGGTGCGCTTCCTGCCCGCCCGCTTCGCCGTCCATCAACGCCGATACATGTTCCATCTCACCATCTCCTGTCCTTGCCCGTGCCAAGCAAGGGCCGCAATTTCTCCGCCACCGCCTCGCGCGCCCGGAATATCCGGGAGCGCACCGTACCTACCGGACACTGCATCACCGCCGCAATTTCCTCATAACTCAGCCCCTCGATTTCACGGAGGGTAATCGCCGTTCTCAACTCCTCAGGCAACTCCTGCAGGGTTTGGTTCACTGTGTCACCCACCTGCCGGCTCATCATCTGGTTTTCCGGGGTGTTCAGGTCCCGCAACTGCTCGCCGGCCTCCACCCCTTCCGCCTCCTCGGCATCGAGTTCGGTGCTGGTCGGCGCCCGCCGCCCCATCGCCACCAGATGGTTTTTCGCCGTATTGATGCCGATGCGGTACAGCCACGTGTAAAAGGCGCTGTCGCCGCGGAAACCCGGCAAAGCCCGGTACGCCTTGATGAACGCCTCCTGCGTCACATCCTCGACCTCGCTGGGATCCCGGATAAACCGCGACAGCAGCCGGCCCAGCTTGCGCTGGTATTTGCTCACCAGCAGGTCAAATGCGCGCTTGTCACCCTGCTGCACGCGCTCCACCAGCTGCTGATCGACTTCGCGATCGCTCATTATTATCCGGTCCCCGATACTGCAGTCCTGCGCCCGGCCGGCAAAATCGCCGCCCTGACAGGCGCCGCAGTATAACTGCCTGAACGGCTGCATGAAACATCCGCTCCAAGCGTCGTCTGCAGTGACCAGCGGCAGGTATTTAAGTTCAAGCCGGAGACGAAAAAGCAGCCGTTGCATTCCAACATGTGACCATCCGGATGGCCGGTTTGCTCCGGATTTTCACCGTCCTCCGCACTCCGGACGCAGACGCCGTTCGCACAGGCGCAGCCCCCACTCGATCAGCAAGGCAAGAGCTGCCGCAGGCAGGGCGCCGGACAGCATCACCACGTGATCATTGACGGCCAGCCCGGCGACAATGCGCTCGCCGTAACCTCCGGCGCCGACAAAGGCCGCGATCGTCGCGGTACCGACGTTGATGACTGCCGCAGTCCTGATGCCCGCCAGCACGCCGGGAACCGCCAGCGGCAATTCGACCAGCCACATCAGCTGCCCGCCGCTCATGCCCAGTGCCCGCCCGGCATCGCGCATCCGGTCACCGACGCCGGCCAGTGCCACCTCCGTGCCGCGAATGACCGGCAACAGCGCATAAAGCGACAGCGCAAGCACCGCAGGCAACGCACCTATGCGGTCCAGCAGCGCAATCAGGAACGCCAGCAGGGCCAGGCTCGGCACCGTCTGCAGCACCCCGGCTGCAGCCAGGATCCAGCGTCCCGCCCGGGGCACGCGCTGCGCCAGGATGCCCAGCGGGATGCCCGCTGCAATGCTGAGCAGCAGCGAGGCCGCCACCAGCCGCAGATGTTCCAGGGTCAGGCGCAGCAGGTCGGGAGCAAACACCGCGCCCGCCAGCGACCGCTGCCCCGCTGCCGTCACCGGCGGGCGCTTTTCCAGCCAGTCCCGCGCCACCTCCGGAAAAGCCTTGCGCTCCAGTTCGACGGCGGCATTCATTTCCAGCATCGCAGCCGCCGAAATCGTGCCGTGGAGCTTTTCTATCGCAGCCCAGGCCACCGGATGCCGCGATGGCAGGTCCAGCCGGTACACCAGCACAGCCTCGTACTCCGGAAAAAAGCGCTGATCGTCCTCCAGCACGCGCAGACCCAGCCGCCGGGTCTGCGGGTCCGTGGTGTAAACATCGACCACGTCGATTTCCCCCCTTGCCAGCGCGGCATAGGCAAGGCCATGTTCCAGGCCCCGGACCGCCAGGCCGCCAATCTCGTAGGTCTCGCTCAGCGCAGGCCAGCCATCCCGCCGGTTGAGAAATTCGGGAGACAGCCCGAGGCGCGCATCAAGAAAATTCCGGAGGTCGGAAACCCGCCGGATGCCGCGTGCTGCCGCATCCGGCTCCCGCATTGCCAGTGCATAGGAATTGCTGAAACCGGGAAACACGCCGGCGGCGAGACCGTGCGCGGAGAGCTGCCGGTTGAGCTCCTCCAGCAGCGGCACCCCCGGCAAGCGCAGCAGTTCGAGCGCGATGGTGCCGGTGTAATCCGGATAGACATCGATGGCGCCGCTTTTGAGTGCGGCAAACAGGATCGCCGTGTTGCCGAGCCCCGGCCTGTGCTCCGCTTTTGCGCCGGACGCAGCTGCGGTCTGCGCGATCACTTCACCCAGCACATAGGATTCGGTGAAACGTTTGGAGCCGACCTTCAGCACATCGCCGGCGGCTGCAGCGGATGCCGCGAGCAGGAGGACGGCGAAAAAAAGCGGATGACCCTGCCGCAGAAACGCAACGGCGAGGCCGCATGCAGCGCAGTGTCGGTGTCGTTTCATCGCGCGAAAATGGTAGCATGCAGGCACCATGGAGCCGCAGGAGAATCACGCTCCTGCGCCGCCATTCCCGTCAGAGTCCGTCAAAGGTAAAACCGCAAAATCATGACCGCCCGACCCGCTGATCTTGAATCATTCTGGATGCCCTTTACCGCCAACCGCGCCTTCAAGCAGTCGCCGCGCATGCTGGTCGCCGCCAAGGACATGCACTACACCACCGATGACGGCCGCCAGCTGCTCGACGGCACTGCCGGGCTGTGGTGCGTCAATGCCGGCCATTGCCGGCCGAAAATCGTCGAGGCCGTGCAAAAACAGGTCGCAACGATGGATTACAGCCCCGCCTTCCAGCTGGGCCATCCGGACGCATTCCGCGTCGCCGAACGGCTGGCGGCACTGGCACCTGGCGACCTTGACCATGTTTTCTACTGCAACTCCGGCTCCGAGGGCGTCGATACCGCGCTGAAGATCGCGCTGGCCTACCACCGTGCCCGCGGCGAAGGCCAGCGCAATGTGCTCATCGGCCGCGAACGTGGCTACCACGGCGCCGGTTTCGGCGGCATTTCGGTCGGCGGCATTCCGGCCAACCGCAAGGCTTTCGGCAACATGCTGTTCCGGGTCGACCATCTTGCGCACACCCACAACCTCAAGGAAAACGCCTTCAGCCGCGGCCAGCCGGCCTGGGGTGCGCATCTGGCGGACGAACTCGAGCAGCGCATCATTCCGCTGCACGACGCCGGCAACATCGCCGCGGTCATCGTTGAACCGCTGGCCGGATCCACCGGTGTTCTGGTGCCGCCGAAGGGTTACCTTGAGCGCCTGCGCCAGATCTGCGACAAGTACGGCCTGCTGCTGATATTCGATGAGGTCATCACCGGTTTCGGCCGCACCGGCCCCTGCTTCGGCGCAGACGCGGTCGGCGTGGTGCCGGACATGATGATCGTCGCCAAGGGACTGACCAATGGCACGGTGCCGATGGGCGCGGTGATCACCCGCCGCGGCATCTACGACGCGGTGGTCAACAACGCTCCGCCGGGCACGATCGAACTGTTCCACGGCTACACCTACTCCGGACATCCGCTGGCCACCGCCGCCGCGCTGGCCAGCCTTGACACTTTCGAGGAGGAAGGACTGTTCCAGCGCGCACAGGAACTGGCGCCCTACTTCGAGGAGGCCGTGCAGTCGCTGCGCGAACTCCCGTATGTCATCGACGTGCGCAACATGGGCCTGGTCGCGGGCATCGAGCTCGAGCCGCGGCCCGGTGCACCGACTGCGCGCGCCTTCGAGACCTTCCTCAAGTGTTACGAAAAAGGCGCACTGATCCGCACCACCGGCGACATCATCGCGCTGTCACCGCCGCTGATCATCAGCAAGGCCCAGATCGACGAACTGGTCGGCAAGCTGGGGGATGCACTGCGGGAGGTCGGGCGCCAGCAGTGACGGCGATGGCCGGCATGATCGTTTCGCTGAATTTCTACTATGCCCGTCCCGGCAATGCGGATGCGGTACTGCGCCAGCGCATCAGGGCCTGCGACGTTCGTGCAAGCCTGGGTTTGCCGCGAGGACAGGTCTGCGCAAAAATCGAAGGTGGCGATGGCTGGCCCGACACGCTGTGGCGCCTCGATTTTCCGGACATGGCCGCCCAGGATGCCGACATGGCGGCGCGCGCGGCCAGTCCGGAATTCGAAGCCATCCGTGTCGGCATGCGCCAGCTCTACCGGCGTTTCGAGCGCCCCCTCTATGCCGGCAACGCGGATGGCGGCGGCATGTTCCGGCGCGGAGACCTGCAGACCTGGTCCGGCATCTTCTGCACGGATTCGGTACGCCCCGCCGTACTGGAGAAGCTTTCAGGCGCAGGCATCAGTGCCCTGAAATATCAGTCGGGCGGAAGGGATCTGCCGCAATTCATCGCCTGCGGAGACCTGAAGCTGGATATGGCGGGATTGACGGCCCTGGGGGCACGCATCGAACGCAGTCTCTGGCGCCTTGAAGACCCTGGCCGGGATTAAAAAGTTTTTTATAATCAATAAGTTATATATTACAAACTAAGCCCTGAGCGCAGCCAGGCAGCGATTAAGCCACTGCGCCGTCAGCTTTTCCTGGGTCGAGTTCTGTTTCAGCCGCTGGTCGAGCGCCTTCCAGTCGACACAATCCAGTGGCTGATCCTGGTTGAAGCAGGAAAACACATAACTCGTCCTGCCGGTCTGCGGATCGACATGCGGCTGCAGACACTGCGCGCAGACCTCCTTCATCATGCACTGCATCGGCGAGTTGATCGAGCCGATCGCATGGTGCTGCGCTTTCAGGTAAGGCTTCAGCACCTCGTGCCGCGCCCGCGCAACCGCCGCCATCATCTTGTCGGAACCGATGGCGATGATGCGGTCGGCGTCCTTGAAGGGTATGGCCTGCGTGCCGAGTTCGCCCGACGCATAGGCCAGCATTGCCTGCACGATATTGCCGGTGAAACTGCGATCGCCGGGACGCGATGGCGTGAAGCCGGGTTTTTCATCGCAGCACCAGATGATGACATCGCTCGCCGCTTCGATGTTTTCGACGTGGTAACGATCGGCCATGCCCTTGTAACCGGCGAAATAAAGCACCCGGCAGCCGGCCTTGCGCATCGCCTGCCCGATCGAGAACAGCACCGCATTGCCGAGCCCGCCACCCGCCAGCACCACGGTTTCGCCGGACGGAATCTCGGTGGGTGTTCCGGTGGGGCCCATCAGGATAACCGGCTCACCCGGTTTCAGTTCGGCGCAAAGGTCACTGGAACCGCCCATCTCGAGCACGATGGTCGACAGCAGGCCGCGTCCGGGATCGGTCCATGCACCGGTCAGCGCCAGACCCTCCATCGCCAGGGTGCTGCCGCAACTCTGCGGCGCGCGCGACTCGAAATTCTGCAGCCGGTAGAACTGTCCGGGCCGGAAACGCCGCGCCGCCAGCGGCGCATGCAGGATCACCTCGACGATGGTCGGCGTCAGCCGCTTCACTTCATGCACCGTGGCCCGCAGCTCGCGCTGCAGCGCGCCGAGGAAAACCATGTCATCGACTGCGGCCGCAGGGCTGATCCGGCCAAGCACGCTGCTGACCACCGGGTAACCCTGCTTGGCACTGCCGATGGCCTTGACCACGTTGCCGAAGAACGAGGGATGCACGTCGCCGAAATAGCTGATGCAGCGGCCGTCGGCGCGTTTCGCCAGCAGCACGTTGACCGTTTCCGGCTTGGAAATCGATTTCTCCGCCGCCACCGGATGGCCGTCGGCATCGACGGCACGGAAATAGCGGCCGTCAAGCACAAAAGTGTCCGCATCTTCCCGTGCCAGCACGGTATTGGGCTGGGTGCCGGCGGCAATCAGGATCGCCCGCGCCGGCAGCGTCACCTGCCCCGCATCCTGCCAGCTGCCGTCCTCACCCTTCGCCTGCACGGCAAGCTTCAGCGCGCTGGCATGGCCGTACTGGTCGGTCTCGATGGCCAGCGGCGTCAGGCATTCGGCGAAGGTGATGCCTTCCTCCAGCGCCTTGTGCACTTCCTCGTGGTTCAGCGTGTAGGACGGGCTGTCGACCATCCGCTTGCGATAGGCCAGCGTGGCGCCGCCCCAGGACTGCAGCAGTTGCAGGATGCGCGGTTCGCGCCCCTCCTGCGCCGCCGCGGCGCGCTCGGCGCGGATCGCCTGCGCATGGGCGATGAATTCGCAGGCGATTTTGCGCTCCTCCCCACTCCATGCCTTCTGCACGGCTTCCTCGCCCCGCTCCCGGACCAGGGTTTCGTGGCGGAGCAGGAATTTTTCGACCTGCAACGGATAGTAGGCCAGCGATTCGGTGGCGGTGTCGATCGCGGTAAGGCCGCCGCCGATAACCACCACCGGCAGCCGCAGCTGCATGTTGGCAATCGAGTCGGCCTTCGCCGCGCCGGTCAGCTGCAGCGCCATCAGGAAGTCCGATGCGGTGCGCACGCCACGGGCCAGCCCGTTGGGCATGTCCAGCACCGTCGGGCGGCCGGCACCAATCGCCAGTGCGACGTGGTCGAAGCCCAGTGCGAAAGCGTCTTCCGCGGTGACCGTGCCGCCGAAACGCACGCCGCCGAACAGCGCAAACTGCGCACGGCGCTCGAGCAGCAGGCGGATGATTTTCAGGAAATTCTTGTCCCAGCGCACGGTGATGCCGTATTCGGCGACACCGCCGAAGCCGGCCATCGCCCGTTCGTCGAGCGACTCATACAATTCATGCACATCCCTGACCGGCTTGAACGGCACCCGCCCGCCTGCCGCATCGACACCCGACAGCTCCGGCGGCAAGGGTTCGATTTTCAGGCCGTCGATGCCGACCACCGTGTGACCGTCATTCATCAGGAAATGCGACAGCGAGAACCCCGCCGGCCCCATGCCCACCACCAGCACGCGTTTTCCGGTCGGCGCTTTCGGCAGCGGATTGCGCAGGTTCAGCGGATTCCAGCGTGTCAGCAGGCTGTAGATCTCGAAGCCCCAGGGCAGTTCTAGCACATCCTTCAGCGTCCGCGTCTCCGCCTGCGGAATGTTGACCGGCTCCTGCTTCTGGTAGATGCAGGCCTTCATGCAGTCGTTGCAGATGCGGTGTCCGGTTGCCGCGACCATCGGGTTGTCGACGGCGATGATCGCCAGCGCGCCGATCACCAGCCCTTCAGTCTTGGCCTTGTGGAACTCTGAAATTTTCTCTTCCAGCGGACAGCCGGCCAGCGTGATGCCGAAAGGCGATTTTTTGAAGGATGCCGCACCGCGGCCGCTGGCCCCCTTCTCCCGCAGGCCCTTGGAACAGGAATCCTTGCCCTGCTCGTGGCACCAGATGCAGTAATTGGCTTCGTCAAGCGCGCCGGCAAGGTCGGTGCCGCGGTCGGTCAGCCTGAACCCCTCGCGCAGCCGCAGCTTCGACACGTCGAAGCGGTGTTCGGTGTAACCCCTGCCGGCATCGGTCTGTACCGGCACCAGGTTCTGCACATCAAGCTTGTGCGGGGCCTTGAACAGCACACCGGCATGGTGTCGGGCACGGCCGGCTCCGGTATGCGCGGCCCAGGCGGCGTACTGCAGCGCCAGGTCCAGCGCCCCGGCATGCGCCTGTTCGTCCTGTTGCCACAGCTCGACGTGGCGGGCAAAGGCGAGTTCGGTCAGGTCCTCGCCGAACAGCGCGGCCAGTTTTGCACCCACCGCATCCCCGTCCATTGCCGCGGCTGCTTCGGACTTGTATTTGTGCATGGCCTTGCGCTGCACGAACAGGCGCTTGACCCGGTAGAGGGGCGCCAGTTCCTGGTGGCGTGACGACAGCGCGCGGACTTCGGCCTCGATGCCGAAGAACCGGGCGATGAAGTCATCCAGATGCGGGGCCAGCGCCAGCAGCAGCTCCGACTCCGCCTTGGCCTCAAGCGGGTTTGCCGCCCGGCGCGCCGCCAGCAGCTGCGCATGCAGCGCCGCGTCCTCCTCCGCAAGACCGTCGATGAACGCCTGGTCCAGCCGCAGCAGACCGTCGCGTGTATACAGGTCCGCGAAGGAAAAGCCGGCGCGGAGGAAAATATCCGTGGTTTGATTCAAGGTTTTCCGGGAATTCGGCAAAGCGGAAATTATATCAACCGGGGTGTCCATCGCATGAATCCAGTGGTTATTTGCTTAGCTTTTCCGGCACTATCGCGCGCACGCTTTTCCCGCGCATGCGGCGTGCAATAATGCCAGTGACAGCGGCGGCCTGCCCTCAATCCAATGAGCACAAACCAACGCAAAATGCTGGTCTGGATACTTTTGTCCGTACTCGCGGCATCGCTGAGTTACGCGGCGTTCCGCGGCTACTTCAGCGCGGAGCTGCTGCTGGGATTCGCCAACAGCTTCTCCTGCTGACGCCTGCTCCGCCCCCATCACCGGCTCAATTGCCAGGCGCCGCCAACGAGCGCAGATAAGCCAGGGGATAAATCCCGCGCTGGTGGCCGTCGTTGAAGACCAGCTGCAGCATGCTCCCTCCCAGCGCCTCGATACTGACGATGCGTGTGCCGTCCCCGGCGCGGACCGGCCGCCCCCTGCGCATCTCCGCCGTGCAATGGGCGCAGCGGCAGGATTCGCGCAGCACCCGGTGGGCGAGGATGCCCGTGACGCCATCGGACCAGGCGATTTCAAGCATGCCGGTGGCGTGATGGTTGCAGACCTCCAGGGCGTGCGGCGGTTCCGGCATGTCCTTTCTCATTTCAGACAACCTTCTCCACGCCCTGCGGGCCGACTTCCATGCCGAAACCCGACAGGCCGCCGTCCTTCAGCTCCGATCCCATCGCAGCCAGCGACTCTTCGCGAATCAGCGCCTTCAGCTGCTGCACCAGCCCGATGAACTCCGGTGTGTAGGTCATCTCCGGCTTGCGCGGGCGCGGCAGCGGCACCGTGATTTCGGCCTTGATGCGGCCCGGCCGTGCCGTCATGACATAGATCTTGTCCGACAGGAAAATCGATTCTTCGATGTCGTGGGTGACGAACAGCACCGAGATGCGGAACTGCTGCCACATGTTGGTGAGGATTTCCTGCATCACCACCCGGGTCTGCGCGTCCAGCGCACCGAAAGGCTCGTCCATCAGCAGCACCTGCGGGCTGGTGGCCAGCGCGCGCACGATGCCGACCCGCTGCTTCATGCCGCCCGAAAGCTGGTCCGGGTAGTGGTTTTCAAAGGCCAGCAAACCCGCGAGGCCCAGCAGCGTGCGCGCCTGCGGCACCCTTTGCGCCGCGGGTATGCCTTTCATCTTCAGGCCGAATTCGACATTCCTGCGCACCGACAGCCACGGAAACAGCGAGTATTGCTGGAATACCACGCCGCGGTCCGATCCCGGCCCCTTGATGGCGGCGCCATCAACCAGCGCGTTGCCCGAGGTCGGGTTGACGAAACCCGCGACAATATTGAGCAGCGTCGACTTTCCGCAGCCCGATGGGCCGATCAGCGAAACGAATTCCCCGGGCTTGACGTCCATGGTTGCGGAACTTACTGCCTGCAGTGTGTTGCCTCCCGAATTGAAGATGACACCCAGATCGCTGATGCTGATTGCACCCCTCAATTGTTCGCTCATTTCTTGCCTCCGCCGCCGTAAGATGACCAGGGCATCAGCATCCGGCCGACGACCTGGATGACTCCGCTGCATACCAGCCCGAGCACGCCGATGGTGATCATGCCGAGTCCGATTTCAGCGTAGCTCACCAGCGAGTAGGCCTCCCAGGTGAAATAGCCGACGCCGAATTGCCCGGAAATCATTTCGGCCGCGATCAGCGATACCCAGGCAACCCCCATCCCCACCGAAAATCCGGTGAACATGTGCGGCATTGCACCGGGCAGAATGACGTTGGTAAACAGCCGGAACTCGTTGGCACCGAGGCAACGTGCGGCGCGGATCAGCACCGGATCGATCGAATGCACGCCATGGACCGTATTGAGCAGTATCGGAAAAAACGATCCGAGGAAGGTGATGAACACGATGCTGACCTCGTTGGTCGGCCACAGCATGATTGCCATCGGCACCCATGCAATCGCCGGTATCGGGCGCAATACCTCGCAGATCGGAAACAGCAGATCACGCGCGACACGGTAGCGGCCGATCAGCAGTCCGAGGGCAGAGCCGAGAACAACCGCAATGCAGAAACCGATCAGGATGCGGCGCACGCTGATGCCGATGTGGTAGAGAAACCTTCCGGATTCGTTGACTTCGGCAATTTTCCGGAACACTTCTAGCGGTGTGGGCACGTTGGTGAAGCGGATATAAAGCTCCACCTTGTAGCGGGTGCCGAGGTACCAAACTCCGAGCAGGATTGCGATCGAGATTGCCCAAAGGATCATGCTCACCCCGTTGTCGTGCACCCAGCGCAAGGCAGGGTGCACGATCTGCAGGCGCACTTCGGGTACAGGGGCTGCCGCTTTCACCGCGACGGCCTGGACGCCATCCCGGCTTTCAGCAGCGGGCTCTTCCCTGCGCAAAGCCTGTACCGTACTCATTTACAGCCTCACTTCACAACCGGTGCTGCCGCGAGCGCTTCGGTATAGCTCGCAAGCTTTCCGCCGCTCTTGGCAACATGCGCCTCGGCATCCTTCTTCAGCAGGAAAGGCACGATCTGCGGTTTCTTCGGATCGCCGGCATTCAGCGCATAAAAGGCCTTGTCGGCGAACATCTTGATCCCCAACGAACGGTCAAAGACATACACAACGCCGATTTTCCTGCCTTCCGCTTCGTACTTCCTGACGCCGGACAGCGTGCATACCGTGGAGCTGAAAGGGATGATGTCACCGCCAGCCAGCCAGACCTGCCCTGCTTCACGCGGCTGCCTGATCGGCGCGTTGCAAAGCGCGTCCTTGCCGGTGATTTCGTATCCCGAGAACGACGCTTTCTGCTTGTCATAGTCGAGTTTCAGCTCCTTGAAGGCCTGGCGCAGGTAGCTTTCGTTGACCCAGGCCTGTGCATCGAACTCCTTGACCCGGCCCATTTTCTGCAATACGCCGTGGACAATGCCGATCGTTTCCACCCATTTCGGCTTGATGGTCGGATCCAGGGTGTGTGCTCCGCTGGGCCCGAGGAACATGTAGGCGACTTCCTTCTCGATCTTGGTCCACTCCTCGATTTTTTCCATGGCCAGCTTCGGGTTCTTGCGCACCCAGTCGTTGGCTTCCATCAGGGCCTTGATGTAGGCGACCACGATTTCGGGGTATTTTTCGCCAAAATCCTTGCGGATGACCACGCCGTGGAAGGTCGGGATCTTGGTCTCGGCGCCGTCGAAGATCTTGCGCGCGAATCCGCGGAACGGCAGCAGTTCGGCGAATGGCACAAAATCGCCATGGCCGTCGATGCGCTTCTCCTGCAGGTTGGTGGTGCCGACCTCGGGGGACTGGCTGACCAGATTCCAGAAGTTCTCCGGCCATCCGCGTGCCTGCATGGCCTGGAGCATCATGCCGTGCGCGGCGGAACCAAACGGCACCGACACCAGCTTGCCCTTGAGGTCGGACAGCTCGAAATACGGCGAGTCCTTGTGCACCACGACACCGTTGCCGGCACCGAACTGGTTGTAGGCGATGATCGCCACCAGCTGGGTCTCGTTTTTTGTCGCCTGCCCGGTGGCACCGGCCACCAGCAGCGGGTAGTCGCCCATCATGCCGATGTGGATCTTGTCCGCCATCATGCCGTTGGTGATGGGCGGGCCCGAGGTTGCGTTCTGCCAGTCGAACTCGTATTTGACGCCGGCGTATTTACCCGTTTTCGGCAGGTGTTTCTCGAAAAGTTTGAGCTCCTTGATGACGATTCCGCCGGTCACCGTGTTGGTTGTCGTGTTCTGGGTGCCGATTCCGATCTTGATCGTGGTCTGCGCCTGCGCCACGCCCGCAACAAGGCACAACACCGGCAAGGCCATGCCCAAAGTCCTGCAAATGCCCCCGAAAACCGTTTTGACTGCCCCTGCATCCGCTTTGATTCCGCTCATGGCTGCTCCCCGGAAATTAGATTGACGATCAGGCAAAACCGACTGCACCCCGCATGCCTCCTCCGGCGACGCGTGTTCTGTGTTTCCGCGTCATGTCCTACGCTTCCCTCAATTCGGCAACCTTGCCGCTCACGCCGGCCCAGGCCTCCGCCGTCGGCAGCGGCTCCGTCCGGTCGGTGATCACCGGCCACACCGCCGCATAACGGGCGTTCAGCTCGATGAAATGTTCCTGTCCCGGCGGCACCTCGGATGCCTCGCAGATCGCATTGACCGGGCATTCGTCGACGCACAGCGTGCAGTCGATGCAGCCTTCCGGATTGATCACCAGGAAATTCGGCCCCTGGTGAAAGCAGTCGACCGGACAGACTTCCACGCAATCCGTGTAGCGGCAGTTGACGCAGGGTTCGGTGACGACGTAAGCCATGGCCACTCCTCAGCGCTGCTGGTTGCTGATCTGGATCTGCTTCAGCGCGAGCTGCGCCAGCTTGCGCACATCGGGATCGGGATCCTTCAGCGCATCCTCGAGCAGCGGAATCGCCCGCGGATCTCCGATCTCGCCCAGCGCAATCGCGGCTTCCTTGCGCAGGTTGCTGATTTCGTGTTTCAGAGCGGCACTCAACACCTCCAGGGCCGAAACGGCCTTCAGCCGTCCCAGGCTGCGCGCCGCGCGCACCCTGACCTGCCAGTAACGGTCAGCCATCACCGTGATCAGGTGATCCACCGCGCCTGAAAGCTTGAGTTTTCCCAGGGTGCCGGCAGCCTCTTCCCGCACCTGCCACGAGGTATCGCTCAGCGCATGGGTCAGCGCCGGCAGGACTTCGACATCCGTGGCAAAACCCAGGGCCCCCACGGCGATGCGCCGCACCTCCGGATCGGGATCATTCATCGCGACCCGGGTCAGCGGCCCGAGGGATCCGGCATGTTTCAGGTAACCGAGCACGCCGGTGGCTTCACGCCGCACCTGCGGCGACGGATGGTCCAGGCTGGCCAGCGCCGGCGCCAGGCTGTCGGGCACACGCAAGGGCCGCAGCGCGCGAAACACCGCCGCCAGCACGAACGGATCGGCATCACCGGCCGCTTTCAGCAAAATGCCGCCGTTGCTGCTGTCCTTCAATTCAGACAGGGTTTCAGCGGCAGCGCGGCGCGTCTCCTCCACCGGGTCATGCAGCAGGCCAATCAGCGCGGTCACCACCTCGGGCTCCTCGAATCCCTCGACTGCCTTTGCCGCTTCGGCACGCACCAGCGCATCGCCGTCCGCCAGCGCCTTCAGCAGCAGCGGCAGAATGTCGTCTTCATCGCAGTACGGCAGCTCCATCACGGCAATGCGGCGCACTTCGGCGTCGGCATCACCCAGGCGCGCGATCAGGTCGCCGGGCGCGGCATCTGCGGTTTGCATGGAAGTCATGGCTCGCCTCGCTTCAGCGCAGAAGGTAGGGAATGTCGACGTGCACCGCGCCTGTCGGGCAGTCCTTCTCGCAGGGCATGCAGTACCAGCATTCGTCGTATTTCATGTAGGCCTTGCCCTTCAGCATGTCGATCGCCAACAGGTCGAGCGGGCAGACATCGACACAGACGGTGCATCCCTTGTGCGCGATGCATTTCTCCTCATCGACGGTGACCGGGACACGGGTGCGTTGCACGGCATAAGTCATTGCGGTTCCCTTCAGACGGTGGAGGCCTCCTTGACGACGCGGAGCCGCTGGTAGGCGGTTTTTTCCTCGTCATCAAGGGGCAGGATGTACGGCTCGACGGGGCGCTTGATGCTTTCCATTTTTCCGTCGGCGGATTTGCGCAGGTGGCAGTGGGTGAACCACTCGGCATCGTTGCGCTCGGGGAAATCGGCGCGGTAGTGATAAAGCCCCCATCGGCTCTCGGTGCGGAACAGCGATGCACGCGCGGCCATGTTGGCGCAGTCATGGATGTGCTGCACCTCCATCGCCCGCATCAGTTCATGCGGGTCGGCGGCGCTCAATTGCCGGATGTCCTCGCCGATCTCGGCAAACCGCTCAAGGCCCAGTTCCATTTTCCGCGTCGCCTTGGGCGGCTGCAGGTAGTCGTTGACCATGCGCCGCAGCTTGTATTCGAGCTGGTTCGGCGGAATCCCGTCGGCGCATTGCAGCGGCGCCATCACCCGCGCATGTTCCGCCGCGATCTGTGCATCATCAACCTCGCCTGCCGTGGTCTCCGCGCAATAAACGGCCGCATTTTCGCCGGCGAACCAGCCGTAGGTGAAAGCTCCCAGCATGTAGTTGTGCGGCACGCTGGCCATGTCTCCGGCGGCGTAGAGGCCGGGCACCGTCGTCTCGGCCTTTTCGTTGACCCAAACACCGGAGGCGCTGTGGCCGCTGCAGAAACCGATCTCGGATATGTGCATCTCGATCATCTTGCTGCGGTAGTTGGTGCCGCGGCCGTCATGGAAACGGCCGCGGCTGGGCCTTTCGTTGGTATGCAGGATGACTTCGATGTTCGATATCGTCTCTTCGGCGAGATGGTCGAGTTTCAGGAACACCGGCCCCTTGCCGCTTTCCAGCTCGTTGTAGAACTCCCACATCATCTGGCCGCTCCAGTAGTCGCACTCGATGAAGCGTTCGCCGTGGGCGTTGGCGGTGTAGCCGCCGAAGGGACCCGTCACGTAGGCGCAGGCCGGGCCGTTGTAGTCCTTGATCAGCGGATTGATCTGGAAACACTCGAGGTTCGCCAGCTCCGCACCGGCGTGATAGGCCATCGCGTAACCGTCCCCGGCATTGGTCGGATTTTCGTAGGTGCCGAACAGGTAACCCGAAGTCGGCAGGCCGATACGGCCGGCGGCGCCGCAACAGAGGATCACCGCCTTGGCGCGGATCACCGTGAACTGTCCGGTGCGGCAGTCGAAACCCATCAGTCCCGCGGCACGCCCCTGCCTGTCGGTCAGCACGCGGGTCGCCACCACGCGGTTCACGACCTCCACCCGGGTGCGCTTCAGCTGGCGGTAGAGGATCTTTTTCATGTGATGCCCCTCGGGCATCGGCAGCACATAACTGCCGAGATGGTGCACCTTCCGTACCGCGTAATCGCCGGTCTCGTCCTTCTCGAACTTCACCCCCCAGCGGTCAAGTTCCTCGATCGTGCGATAGCTGTTGGTCGCGTAGGCGTATACCGTCTTCTGGTTGACGATACCGTCGTTGGCGATGGTGATTTCCTTGGTGTACTGCTCGGGCGTGGCGTGCCCGGGAAGCACTGCGTTGTTGAGCCCGTCCATGCCCATCGAGATGGCACCGCTGCGCTTGACGTTGGCCTTCTCCAGCAGCATCACCCGCAGCTTCGGATTTTTCTCCTTGGCCTTGACTGCCGCCATCGGCCCCGCCGTACCGCCACCGACAACCAGCACGTCGGTTTCCATGATGATCGGTTCTGGAATATTCACCTTGCTCTCCGGTTCGTCCCGCACCGCCTCAACCTTCCCCCTTCAGGAGAACAGCCGGTTGCGGCCTCATGACCGTCATAGAGCAACCGCCATGCCACGATACAAGCGCTGCCGCCGATGAACCGCCGCAGACGCGTGACGCCGGAAACCTGAGGGATGACTTGTATTAATCCGGTCGCGCCATCGGAGTGCGGGGCCGCAATGACGTGCACTGCACCGGCGCAGGCGGGCGGATCAGAAGGGACGCCGCCTCAGTTCGACCTTGTACTGGTACGAATCACCGCGGCAATAGAGGTGTTCGTAATCGACCGGGCGGTCGAAATTGCTGTAGGTCAGGCGCGCCAGGCGCAGCACCGGGGCACCCGGCTCGACGGCAAGATCGGCGGCAAATTCCTCCGGACAGGGCTGCGCCTCGATCCACAGCCGCGAGCGGCCGAGGCCGATACCCCGGGCCTCGAGCAGCGGAAAGATGTCCTGGTTGAGGTCCTGGCTCCGCAGCCGCTCGCCGATGTCCGGCGGGAAATAACTGAGATCGACGGATACCGGACGGGTATTCAGGCAGCGAATGCGCTTGACCTCGAACACGGGGTCGCCCCGTTTCAGGTTCAGTGCCGCGGCGATTTCCCGCGTCGCCGCCGCATCGCCGGTTGACCGCACATGCGAGGCCGCAACAAAGGGCTTGCCCTGCATGGATTCGTGAAAACCGAGCAAGGCGCTCAGATTGCAGGTGGCATGCGGCGCGCTGACAAAACTGCCCCTGCCCTGCTGGCTGTAGACCAGCCCTTCGGCCGCCAGGTCCTTGAGCCCCTGCCTCACGGTGACCCGGCTGACGCCGAAGGCCTGCATCAGGCAGGCTTCGCTGGGCAGGCGCTGGTGCGGCGCGAGGTCTCCCGACAGGATGCGGTCGCGCAGGCTGTTGCAGACCTGTTCGTGCAGGGGAACCCGCCGCCCGTCGGCGTGCACCGGAAGATGCATGCCGGCGGGTTCGGGAAACGGAAACGGGCTGGGCTCGGACGCCATGGCAGTCTGGATGTACGCATAAGCCGTACCAGCTGCCATCCCGGGCAACCCTAAAAAATATCAATTAAATCAAATACTTATAGATATCGCTTGGTGGATGCATGAATAGTGTCGCACCGTCGTGGTGCGGCAGGTACTGAACAGGACCGCCCTTCGGGCTTCAGCGCGCTGCAGCCCCTGCCGCCGCAATGACATTGGCAATCACCATTGCCACCGTCATCGGGCCGACGCCGCCCGGCACCGGCGTAATCCAGCCGGCCCTGTCGATCACGGCAGCGTAATCCACATCCCCGCACAAGCTGCCGTCGGGCAGGCGGTTGATGCCGACATCAATGACCGCGGCACCGGGCCTGACCATCTCCGCGGTGACCATCCGCGGCTTGCCCGCGGCACAGAGCAGGATGTCCGCCTCGCGCGTGATTGCCGCCAGTTCCGGGGTGCGGGAATGGCAGATCGTGACCGTCGCATTGCGCTGGAGCAGCATCAGCGCCGCCGGTTTGCCGACTATGCTGCTGCGCCCGATCACCACGGCCTTCCGGCCGGCGACCGGCACGCCGGCGCGTTCCAGCATCAGCATGCAGCCCGACGGCGTGCAGGGCGACAGCAGGGCATGGCCGTCGAGCAAGGCCCCCAGGCTGCGCCAGGTGAAGCCGTCAACGTCCTTTGCGGGGTCGATGTGCTGCAGGACCGCCACGGCATCGATGTGCGCCGGCAGCGGCAGCTGCACCAGGATGCCGTGCACCCGGGCGTCGTTGTTCAGCTCGTCGATTTTCCGCAGCATCTCCGCCGTCGTGGTGGCCGACGGCAGGCGGGTATCAAAGGTGATCACACCGGTCTCGCGGCAGGCGCGTTCCTTGCTGCGCACGTACACCGCGGAAGCGGGATCATCGCCGACAAGCACCACCGCAAGCCCCGGTACGCAGCCCCGCTGCGCCAGCCGTGCGACCGCGGATTTCTGCTCATCCAGCACCTGTCTTGCCATGGCAGCGCCGTCGATGATGATTGCACCCATCGTGTTCCCGATTCCCTTGTCGATTGACCGGCAGCCCTCGTCCGCCGTTATTTGCCGGGCTGTGTCGCCGGCCCGTTGCCAGGCACCCCTTCGAGCACCTGGAAAAACACCTCGTCCCGCCGGATCATCCCCAGTTCATTGCGCGCGCGCTCCTCAACCGCCTCCAATCCCTGCTTGAGATCACTGACTTCGGCATCCAGCGCGGAGTTGCGCGCGCGCAGCCGGTCGTTGGATTCGCGCTGCGCCTCGATCTGCCGCTCCATCTCCCAGACCCGCAGCAGGCCGCCCTTGCCCAGCCACAGGGGATACTGGATCAGCAGCAGCAACCCGGTGAGCGTGATGGCAAGCAGTCGCATGGCTTCAGGAAGGCACGCGGACAGCCCGCGAGAAAAGCTTAACGCAGCTGGTAGAAGGCGCCACGCCCGGGATAGGAGGCCGTGTCACCCAGGTCCTCCTCGATGCGCAGCAGCTGGTTGTACTTGGCCAGCCGGTCCGTCCGTGACAGTGACCCGGTCTTGATCTGCATCGCATTGGTGGCCACGGCAATGTCGGCGATGGTCGTATCCTCGGTTTCACCCGAACGATGGGAAATGACCGCGGTATAACGCGCGCGTTTGGCCATTTCGATCGCAGCCAGGGTTTCCGTCAGCGTGCCGATCTGGTTGACCTTGATCAATATCGAATTGGCGATGCCCTGCTCGATGCCCCGTTTCAGGTACTGGGTATTGGTGACGAACAGGTCGTCACCGACCAGTTGCACGCGGTTGCCGAGTTTTTCCGTCAGCACCTTCCAGCCGTCCCAGTCGTTCTCCGCCATGCCGTCCTCGATGCTGACGATGGGATACTTGTCGACCCAGGCCGCCAGGTAATCGGCGAACTCCGGCGCCTTCAGGCTGAGGCCTTCGGAACGCAGCGTGTATTCGCCGTCCTCGAAGAACTCCGAACTGGCGCAGTCCAGCGCCAGCGCAACATCCTCGCCCGGCCGATACCCCGCAGCCTCCACCGCTTCCAAAATGACCTGGATCGCGGCCTCGTGTTTCGGCAGCCGCGGCGCGAATCCGCCCTCGTCCCCGACTGCCGTGGCAAGGCCCCGGTCCGACAGCAGCCTGCGCAGCGCATGAAACACCTCCGCGCCGCAACGCAATGCCTCGCGGAAACTTTCAGCCCCCACGGGCACGATCATGAATTCCTGCATGTCGAGGCCGTTGTCGGCATGTGCTCCGCCGTTGATGACGTTCATCATCGGCACCGGCATCGCCATCGCGCCGGCGCCGCCCAGGTAACGATGCAGCGGCAGGCCCGATTCCTCGGCAGCCGCACGGGCCACCGCCATCGATACCGCCAGCATCGCGTTGGCCCCCAGCCGTGACTTGTTTTCGGTGCCGTCGAGATCGAGCAGCGTGCGGTCAACAAAGGCCTGCTCGGTGGCATCAACCCCGATCACCGCCTCGCAGATCTCGGTGTTCACATGTTCCACCGCCTGCAACACGCCCTTGCCGCCGTACCGTTGCTTGTCGCCGTCGCGCAGTTCGATGGCCTCGCGGCTGCCGGTCGATGCGCCAGAAGGCACCGCTGCGCGCCCCAGGATGCCGGATTCCAGCAGAACATCGGCCTCCACGGTCGGATTGCCGCGGGAGTCCAGAATTTCCCTGCCTATGACATCGACGATTGCGCTCATATGCTGTCCTGTTGCCTGAGGTTATACATGCTGCTCCACGAAACGGCGGCTTTTGACCGCTGCGTCGAGAGCGTGAAGGGTATCCAGCAATTCGCCCATCAGGGCGAGCGGCCATGAATTCGGTCCGTCGCACAGCGCCTCGTCCGGCTTCGGATGGGTTTCCATGAACACGCCGGAGACGCCGGCAGCCACCGCCGCGCGCGCCAGCACCGGGATGTGCTCGCGCTGACCGCCGCTGGCACTGCCCTGTCCGCCGGGCAGTTGCACCGAATGGGTTGCATCGAACACCACCGGGCAGCCGGTACCGCGCATCACTGCCAGTCCCCGCATGTCGACGACCAGGTTGTTGTAGCCGAAGCTGAAGCCGCGCTCGCAGACCATGATCTGCCCGTTGCCGGTGCTGCGCGCCTAAACTGGCCCTTCTTGATGTTCACCGGCTTGTGCTGGCTGGCCACGCTGCGGATGAAATTGGTCTGCCGGCAGAGGAAGGCCGGTGTCTGGATCACGTCCACCACCGCCGCGACTTCGGCAAGCGGCGTGTCTTCGTGAACGTCGGTCAGCACCGGCACGCCAATCTGCCGCTGCACCGATTCGAGCATGCGCAGCCCCTCTTCGATGCCGGGGCCGCGGTAACTTTTGCCCGAGGTCCGGTTGGCCTTGTCGAAGGAACCCTTGAACACGTAGGGCATGCCCAGCCGGGAGGTCTGCTCCTTCAGATGACCCGCAACGTCAAGGCACATCTGCTCGCTTTCCAGGGTGTCGGGCCCGGCAATCAGGAACATCGGCCGGTCGAGTCCGGCTTCGAATCCGCAGAGTTTCATGGACAGGCCCGGGATTCGCTCAATTCGCCGCAGAGGCGCGCGCGGGCCGCGAGGCCTCATGCCGGGCGCCCGCGTTCTTCAGGGCCGCCTCGACGAAGGATTTGAACAGCGGGTGCCCGCCGCGCGGTGTCGAGGTGAATTCGGGATGGAACTGCACGCCGACGAACCAGGGATGTCCGGGGATTTCGACCATCTCGCAGAGATCGCCGGTCAGAGACCGGCCACTGACGCCGAGACCGGCCTCCTGCAGGCGCGGCAGGTAATGATTGTTGACTTCATAACGGTGACGGTGACGCTCGATGATGCGATCGGCACCGTAAATCCGCCGTGCGAGGGACCCTGCCTTCAATTCGCACTCCTGCCCGCCCAGACGCATCGTGCCGCCAAGGTCGGAGGAGGCATCGCGGCGCTCGACCTTGCCGTCGCGGTCCTGCCATTCGGTGATCAAGGCCACCACCGGATGCGGGGTTTCCGCGTCGAACTCGGTGCTGTGCGCCCCGGCGAGCCCCGCCAGATGACGCGCATACTCGATCACCGCCAGTTGCATGCCGAGGCAGATGCCGAGGTACGGTATTCCGCTCTCGCGGGCATGACGGATCGCCTGGATCTTGCCTTCGACACCACGTTTGCCGAATCCCCCGGGCACCAGAATGGCGTCCATGCCGTCCAGGCAGCGGATGCCGTTCTTCTCGATGCTCTCGGAATCGACATAATGGATGCGGATTTTCGATCCGGTATGGATGCCGGCATGGATCAGCGCTTCCGACAGCGACTTGTAGGACTCGGTCAGATCAACGTATTTCCCGACCAGTGCAATGCTGACCTCGTGTTCGGGATGCTCCAGCGCATGGATCACACGGTCCCAGGTCGACAGATCGGCCGGTGGCGGACTGATGCCGAGTTTCCTGCAGACAATGTCGTCCAGGAACTGCTCATGCAGTTTGCCGGGTATCTTGTAAATGCTGTCAACGTCGACGGCGGAAATCACCGCATCCACGCCGACATTGGTGAACAGGGCGATCTTGCGCCGCTCGCCATCCGGCAGCGGCCGGTCGGCCCTGCACAGCAGGACATCGGGCTGGATGCCGATCTCGCGCAGTTCCTTGACCGAGTGCTGGGTCGGCTTGGTCTTGATCTCGCCGGCAGAAGCGATATACGGCACCAGGGTCAGGTGGATGAAGCAGGCGTTGTCGCGGCCGACCTCGATGCCCATCTGCCGGATCGCCTCGAGAAACGGCAGGGACTCGATGTCGCCCACGGTGCCGCCGACCTCGACCAGCGCGATCTCGGCATCTCCCGCGCCACGCCGGACATACTGCTTGATCTCGTCGGTGATGTGCGGAATCACCTGCACCGTGCCGCCGAGGTAGTCACCGCGGCGCTCCTTCTTGATCACGCTCTCGTAGATCTGGCCGGTGGTGAAGTTGTTGCGCTTGCCCATGCGGGCATTTATGAAACGCTCGTAATGCCCGAGGTCGAGGTCGGTCTCCGCACCATCCTCGGTGACGAACACTTCGCCATGCTGGAAGGGACTCATCGTGCCCGGATCCACGTTGATGTAGGGATCCAGTTTGAGCATCGAAACCTTGATGCCGCGGGATTCGAGAATTGCGGCGAGGGAGGCGGCAGCGATACCTTTGCCCAGGGAGGAAACAACACCACCAGTCACAAAGATATATTTGGTCATCTCATATAAGCCGACGTTTTCTTATTTTATCGCAAATCCCGCCGCCCTCCAATCACGCGGGCTTGCCGCCCCGTGCCAGATAGAGCCAGGTTTCGACCACCGTGTCGGGGTTCAGTGACAGGCTCTCAATGCCCTCCTTCACCAGCCATTCGGCAAGATCGGGATGATCGGAAGGCCCCTGCCCGCAGATGCCCACATACTTGCCGGCCTTGCGGCAGGCCGCGATTGCCAGGTGCAGCATGTGCTTGACCGCCGGATCGCGCTCGTCGAAGGCGTCGGCAATGATGCCCGAATCGCGGTCCAGCGCCAGGGTCATCTGCGTCATGTCGTTGGAGCCTATCGAAAAGCCGTCAAAATGTTCGAGGAACTGGTCGGCAAGAATGGCGTTCGACGGGATTTCGCACATCATGATGATGCGCAGGCCGTTTTTGCCCCGCTCGAGACCGTTCTCCGCCAGCAACTTCAAAACCCGTTTGCCTTCATCCACCGTGCGGATGAACGGCACCATGATCTCGATGTTGGTCAGCCCCATCTCGTCACGGACCTTCTTCATCGCCCGGCATTCGAGCTCGAAACAGTCCCTGAATGCGGGCGACACGTAACGCGAGGCACCGCGGAAACCGAGCATCGGATTTTCCTCGTGCGGTTCGTAACGCGAACCGCCGGTGAGGCTCGAATATTCGTTGGACTTGAAATCCGATAGACGCACGATCACCGGCTTCGGCCAGAACGCCGCGCCCAGCGTCGCCACACCTTCAGCCAGCTTGTCGACGTAGAAACTCACAGGATCAGCATAACCGGCACTGTGCTCCTCGACCGCCAGCTTGAGGTCGGCGCTGAGATCGGGATAGGCCAGCACCGCCTTGGGATGGACACCGATCATGCGCGCGATGATGAATTCCAGGCGCGCCAGGCCCACCCCCTCGTTGGGCAGGCGCTGGAACTCGAAGGCCAGTTCCGGATTGCCGACATTCATCGTGATCTTCACCGGGCACTTGGGCATGCTCGACAGTGACAGGTCGATGATGTATCCCCCTCCGCGCAGGACACGGTGACCGGTTTGCCGTCCTTCAGCACCTGGGTGGCGTCACCGCAGCCGACCACTGCCGGGATGCCCAGCTCGCGGGCAATGATCGCCGCATGGCAGGTGCGGCCGCCACGGTTGGTGACGATGGCGGCAGCCCGCTTCATCACCGGCTCCCAGTCCGGGTCGGTCATGTCGGTGACCAGCACATCACCCGGTTTGACACTGTCCATCTCCGACGCGCTCTTGATCAGGCGCACCGGTCCGCCGCCGATGCGCTGGCCGATGGCGCGGCCGGTGGCCAGCACCTCCGAGCGCTCCTTCAGCCGGTAACGGCGCAGGGTATCGACCTTTTCGCTGGCCTTTACGGTCTCCGGCCGCGCCTGCAGGATGTAGAGCCTGCCATCGTTGCCGTCCTTACCCCATTCGATGTCCATCGGGCGCTTGTAGTGCGCCTCGATGATCATGGCATACCGGGCCAGTTCGTTGACCTCGTCATCGCTGATCGAGAACTTGCGACGTTCCGCCTCCGGCACCTCGATGGTCTGCACCGATTTGCCCGCCGCCCGGTTGTCCGTGAACACCATGCGCAGCGCCTTGGAGCCGAGCCCGCGCCGCAGGATCGCGCTTTTGCCTTCCTTCAACCCGCGCTTGTAGACGTAAAACTCGTCGGGATTGACCTGTCCCTGCACCACCGTTTCGCCGAGCCCGTAGGCCGAGGTGATGAACACCACCTGGTCGAAACCGGACTCGGTGTCGAGCGTGAACATCACGCCGCTGGACCCCTTGTCACTGCGCACCATGCGCTGCACTGCGGCCGACAGCGCCACCTCGTCATGGGTGAAACCCTTGTGCACGCGGTAGGAAATGGCACGGTCGTTGTAGAGGGACGCAAACACCTGGCGGATCGCCCCGAGCAGGTTGTCAAGGCCATGCACGTTGAGATAGGTTTCCTGCTGGCCGGCAAAGGAGGCATCCGGCAGGTCTTCCGCGGTCGCCGAGGAACGCACCGCAAACGATACGTCGGCGCCGGAATCGGCGACCAGTTTCACATAGGCCGCCTCGATCGCCTTGCGGAACTCGGCGCTGAATTCCTGGGCCACGATCCAACCGCGGATTTCGCTGCCCGCCGCAGTCAGCGCATTGACGTCATCGGCATCGAGCGAGGACAGGCGCTTCGAAATCCGGTCGGCCAGTCCGTTCTGGGCAAGGAACAGCCGGTAGGCATCGGAAGTCGTCGCAAATCCGCCGGGAACACGCACACCGGCGCCAGCCAGCTGGCTGATCATTTCCCCCAGGGATGCGTTCTTGCCGCCCACCCGCCCGACATCGCTCATCCGCAACGCGCCGAGTTCAACCACCAGTTCCTTGCCGCCCATGCCCGTGTCCTTGATGTAAGCTGTGCCAAAAGACGATATTTTACCGAAACCCCCCACCGGTTCCGAGAATGAATTCCTCCCGTACGGCTTTTTTTGTTTCAGATCGCACCGGCATAACGGCCGAAATGCTCGGACACAGCCTGCTGACCCAGTTTGACGGGGTCCGGCTGAAGGAAGTGACCGTGCCGTTCATCGACACCGTGGACAAGGCTCATGGCTTCGTCCGGCAGATCAACACCACGGGGATCGCCGATGGCGTACGCCCCATCGTCATCAGCACTCTGGTGAACACGGAAATCGCCGGCATCGTGGCCACCGCCAATGCCTTGTTCCTTGATTCCTTTGAGATTTTCATCGCCCCGCTGGAGAAGGAACTGGGGGTCAAGGCCTCCCATGCCATCGGCCGTTCGCACAGCACCGAAGATTTCGTCAACTACCATCACCGGATAGAGGCGGTGAACTATGCCTTGTCCCACGATGACGGCGTCTCGAAACGGGAATTGACCGAGGCCGACATCATCCTGGTCGGGGTGTCACGCTGCGGCAAAACACCCACCTGCCTCTACCTGGCCATGCAATTCGGCATCCGGGCCGCGAACTATCCGCTGATCCCGGAGGATTTCAGCACCATGCAGCTGCCGGCCCAGATCAAGTCGCTGCGGAACAGGCTCTACGGGCTGACCATCAAGCCGGCCCGGCTGCAGCAGATCCGCAACGAGCGCCGGCCGGGCAGCAAGTACGCCACACTGGCCAACTGTGAATTCGAGATCCGCGAGGCCGAGGCGCTGATGCGTCAGGAAGGCATTCCCTATCTCGACGCGACCAGCAAATCGGTCGAGGAACTCGCCACCACGATCCTGCAGGAAGCAAAGCTGGAGCGGCGGATCTACTGAGCTCGCAGCTGCCGCACCCGCTCGAACAGGCAGACCGCTGCGGCGGCACCGACATTGAGCGACTCGACACGGCCCGGCATCGGGATGTGCACGGTTTGTCGGGCCAGCGCGGCCAGATCCGGCGACAGCCCCGCGCCCTCGTTGCCGAACAGCAAGGCCACATCACCGGTCAGGTCGGCGCTGAATACCGGCACCCCGTGATTCACCGCAGTAGCCACGATGACCCCGGAATAAACTCCCGCCAGCGCCTGCAGATCCACACCTTCGATGATGCGCAGCGCGAAATGGGCACCCATGCCGGCACGCAGCACCCGCGGCGACCAGGCATGCACCGCGTGCCGCGACAGACATACCGTGTCAATGCCGGCAGCCGCCGCCGATCTCAGGATCGAACCGACGTTGCCGGGATCCTGGATGTCCTCCAGCCAGACGCTGGAACCCGTGAGCCTGTCCGGCGCAGCCACCCGCGGCGTCGGCACCACCGCCATGATGCCCGTGGGGGTGGCCACCGACGACAACTGGCGGAACAGGGCATCGGACAGCAGCAGCGCATCATCGATGCCCTGCGCTGCGAGCAGTATGCGCACTTCGGCGCTCTCCGCACCGCTGCGGCTGAGCACGATTTCGGCCGGCGTCCCGACATGCTCCGCATAAGCCGCAACCAGGTGAATGCCGTCCAGCAGCGAAAGGCCCGCGCTGCGCCGTTCACGCGAAGACTGCGCCAGTTTCAGCAATCCACGGAACCGCGGATTGTCGGAGGAGGTGATGATTTTCACAGGGCGCAGGTCCTGAAGCCGGCAAACACGTCGCGCCGGTCCGGCGTGTAGAAATTGCGCCAGGTATTGCGGATCAGGTCCGGACTGGTGGCATGGCAGCCGCCGCGCAGCACCTTGTGGTTGCCGAACCAGGGCTCGGAATATTCGGCATAGGGATCACGCACAAAACCCGGATAGGGACGGAACCAGTCCGCGGTCCATTCCCAGACGTTGCCGATCATCTGCCGTATCCCCCAGGCACTGTCGCCCCCGGAAAACGCATATACCGGCACGCAACGACCGGCAACGCCATGCAGATTCGCGGTGCTCCGCGACGGCGCTGCGTCCCCCCAGGGATACCGGCGCCTGATCCCGGGCGAACCCGGCACGGTGGCTGCAGCGAACTCCCACTCCGCCTCGCTCGGCAGGCGGCGGCCGGCCCAGCGGCACCAGGCCTCCGCCTCGTACCAATTGACATGAACCACCGGCTCATCAGGAGGCAGCGCTTCAAGCCGGTCATGGTTGCGGCGGTACCATGCCCCGCCTTCACGCGTCCAGTACACCGGCGCAGCCGCGGTCTCCCCCAGTCGCCATGCCCAGCCCTCTTCGCTCCACCAGCGCGGTTCGCGATATCCGCCGGCATCAACGAAATCCGCAAACTGCGCGGAGGTCACCGGCGTACGCGCCATGCGGAAAGGCGGAAGTTCCACGGCATGCGCCCATTTTTCGTTGTCAAAGACAAAACCGTCCTCCGGTGTCGCGCCGAGATCAAAACTCCCCCCGGAAATCTCCACATCGCCGTCACAGGCGCCACCGGAATGCGGCAACGATGCGCTGTACTGCAATGCCGGGCGGCCCAGCGTCTGCCGGGTGTAGGTCAGTGCTTCACAGTGCATCTGCTCGTGCATGGCGCTGAGCGTCATGAAATAGGCCGCATCCGGCTCGACTGCGCCTCGCAGCAGTCCGGCGGTTGCAGCCCTTACCTCGGACAAATAATCCAGGGTGGCTGGCAGGTCAGGCAGCGGCAGGCTCCAGCGGCTTTCGTGGGGCACGCGTGAAGAATCGTACAACACGTCGGCCTGCGGCAGCAGGCTGGCGGACAGGGAACCATCCGGGCGCCGCCGCAGACACCATCGCTCCTCGAACCAGCCGAGGTGCCCTGCTTCCCACAGCGGCGGATTCACGATGGCGAGCTTCGGCCCGAGCCACTGCGATTCATCCAGCCCGCCGACCAGTTCCAGCGTGCGTGCCCGTGCGTTATCGAGCAGTACGCCCAACCGGGAAACAGGATTCGATTCGGCAACAGCCATCGGCAAGCAGGTTTGTTTTGTTATATTGGTCCCGGAGTGTATCCGGATACCCCGTCGATGAAAATTGCCCTTGTCACCCCTGCAGCCCTGCGCTCCCGCTACGGCAACCGCAATACCGCCGTGCGCTGGGCGCGGATGCTGCGGGAACTCGGCCACCAGGTCGTGGTCCAGCAGTCCTGGAATGGACGCAGTGCGGATCTGCTGCTGGCGCTGCATGCCCGCCGCAGCCATGACTCGATTGTGCGTTATGCCGAGCGGCATCCGGACCGCCCGCTGATCGTCGTGCTGACCGGCACCGATCTGTACCGGGACATCAGGCATGATGTCAATGCGCAGGAATCGCTGGAAATGGCGACACGCCTGATGGTGCTGCAGGACATGGGACTGCGCGAACTGCCTGCCCGGCTGCGCCGCAAGACCGGCGTCATCCACCAGTCATGCGAACCCCTGCGCCGCCTGCAACCGATCCGGTCCTGCTTCGAAATCGTCATCAGCGGCCACCTGCGCGAGGAGAAGGACCCGTTCTGCGGCGCCGAAGCCCTGGGACATCTGCCCGCGGAAAGCCGCATCCGCATCACCCATATCGGCGGTGCACGCGATCCCGCGATGGCAGCCACTGCCCGGCGCTGGATGAAACGCGAACCCCGGTATGTCTGGCTGGACGAACTGGCACACCCGCAGGCACTGGCAACACTGGCGCGTGCGCGCGCCATGCTGATCAGTTCCCGGATGGAGGGTGGCGCGAACGTGGTCAGCGAAGCACTGACGGCAAGGGTTCCGGTGATCGCCTCGCACATTCCCGGCAACATCGGCCTGCTCGGCAGCCGTTATCGCGGGTATTACCCCGTCGGTGATGCGCGTGCACTCGCCGCGCTTCTGCATCGTGTCGAGACCGATGCGGATTTCCTCACGCTCCTGCGTCGCCAGTGCGCGGCACGCCGGAAACTGATCAGCCCCGCCCGGGAAAAACGTGCCTTGCACCGCCAGCTTGCAATGGCGGTAAAATCATAAGTACTTGTTTTTATTGATATTTTTTAATTCCCGCACCGGAGCAAAACTTTGCCGGTGCGCCGGCGTCGGCCCCAGCCGGCGCAGGGCCTCCATGTGCAGTGCCGTGCCGTAGCCCTTGTGCCGGTCAAAACCGTACCCGGGATATGCGGCATGCAGTTCAAGCATCTGCGCATCACGTGCCGTTTTTGCCAGTATCGATGCCGCCGAGATGGCCGGCACCAGCGCATCACCCTGCACGATGGCGCGGGCCGGCATCTCGACCGCCGGCACATGCAGGCCGTCAACCAGTATCGACTCCGGCTGCAAGCGCAGGGCAGTCACCGCGCGGCTCATCGCCAGCAGGCTCGCCTGCAGGATGTTGATCGCATCGATTTCTTCCACGCTGGCGCTGGCCACTGCCCAGCAGACGGCGTGCTGCCTGATCGCTTCCGCCAGCGCATCGCGGCGCTTCGCCGTCAGCTTCTTGGAGTCGGCCAGGCCGGCAACGGGCGACGGATCGCCGAGAATCACCGCCGCCGCGAATACCGGCCCGGCCAGCGGCCCCCGCCCCGCCTCGTCAACACCGCAGACCACCGCGTTCATCATGCTTCGCCGGCCAAGTAGGGCAATATCGCCTCGGCCGCACGCTCGGCTGCGTCATGCCGCAATTCCGCGGCCATCCGTGCAAAACGCCGTTCAATCGCCTTGCGCCTGTCACTGTCCCGCAGCAGGTCGATGACCGCTGCCGACAGGGCCTCAGGCGTTGCAGCATCCTGCAGCAGCTCCGGCACCACGAATTCTCCCGCGAGGATGTTGGGCAGGCCGACCCATGGCTGGTAACGCCGGCTGTTCATGATCCACCAGCTGAGCCGCGGCATGCGATAGGTGATCACCATCGCCCGCTGCAGCAGTGCCGCCTCCAGCGTGGCCGTACCGGAAGCGACAAGCACGACATCGGCAGCTGCCATTGCATCGTGCGCATGGCCGAACAGCAGCTTGATCTCGAGTTCGCCGCTTTGCCGCCGGTAAAGCGCGGCCTCGAACAGTTCGCGCGTCTGCCGGTTGACCAGCGGCACCAGCAGGCGCACCCCATCCACGGCCGCTGCAATTTTTTCCGCGGCCGCGACAAAAACATCTGCGAGATTCTCGAGCTCGCTGACCCGGCTGCCGGGCAACAATGCCACCACCGGTGCGCCCGCCGGAATTCGCAGGCCGGCGCGCGCCTCCTCCCGTGACGGCACACCGGCAAGCATGTCAGCCAGCGGATGACCGACATAACTCACGGGCACCCCGGCTTTTTCATAGATCCCGGCTTCGAAGGGGAACACCGTCAGCATCCGCGACACGGCCCTGCGGATCTTGCGGATACGGCCGCCCCGCCAGGCCCAGATGGACGGACTCACGTAATGCACGGCCGGGATGCCGGCGGACTTGAGATCGCCCTCCAGGTCAAGATTGAAATCCGGGGCATCGATGCCGATGAACACGGCAGGCCGCTCGGCAAGGAAACGGTCTTTCAGGCTGCTGCGGATGCCGATGATTTCGCGGTAATGCCGCAGCACCTCGACATAGCCGCGCACGGCCAGCTTCTCCATCGGAAACAGCGATTCCACGCCGGCCGCAATCATCTGCGGGCCGCCGATGCCGACAAATCGCGCGCCCGGCAGCCGTTTCGCCAGGGCTCGCACCAGCGCGCCGCCCAGCAGGTCTCCCGAGGGTTCGCCCGCAACTATGCCGATCAGCGGCCCCGCCGGTTTATGCTCTGGCGGCACGGAAGTCAGCGGATGATGCCGCGGCCCGGCTTCGCCAGGAAATCGGCAAGCGGCAGCAGTACCGGCCGGGTCGAACCTTCCGCGGCGATCTGCTGACGGGCCTCGTCAAATGACAGGCCCGACTTGTAGAGCGTCTTGTACGCACGCCTCACCGCGGCAATTTCCTCCGCGGAATGGCCGCGGCGTTTGAGACCTTCGGCATTGATGCCGTGCGGTTCGGCAGTATTGCCCGAGGCCATCACGTACGGCGGCAGATCCTGCAGCAGGATGGTTCCCATTGCCGTGATGCTGTGCATGCCGATGCGGCAGAACTGGTGCACCACCGTGAACCCGCCGAGGATCGCATGGTCGCCGACATGCACATGTCCGGCAAGCTGTGCATTGTTGGCAAAAATCGTGTGGTTGCCGACCTGGCAGTCATGCGCAAGATGCACATACGCCATGATCCAGTTGTGGTTGCCGACGCGCGTGACGCCGGCATCCTGCACCGTACCGCGGTTCAGCGTACAGAATTCACGGATGGTGTTGTCGTCGCCGATCTCGAGGCGCGTCGGTTCACCCGCATACTTCTTGTCCTGCGGAACCTCGCCGATGGAGCAGAACTGGAAAATCACGTTGCGTTTGCCGATCCGGGTATGCGCACCGATCACGACATGGGGACCGATGCGCGTTGCCTCCCCGATCTCCACACCGGGGCCGATCACCGAATACGGGCCCACGGAAACATCCGCGGCAAGCCGCGCCTGCGGATCGATGATGGCGCTGGGGTGAATGCGGGAAACCATCCGGCAGCCCTCAGGCGGCGTTTTCCGGAAGGTCGCGCACGGTGCACATCAGCTCCGCCTCCGCCGCCACGGCGTCGCCAACCCTTGCCTCTGCCGCAAACTTCCAGATGCCGCGGACATGCCTGGTCAGCCTGACATGCAGGTGCAGCGCGTCGCCCGCGGTGACCGGCCGCTTGAAACGCGCATTGTCGATGCCGACAAAATAATAAATCGACTTGTCATCAGCCTTCGCCCCCATCGTGACAAAGGAAAGGATGGCCGCCGCCTGTGCCATTGCCTCGACGATCAGCACGCCCGGCATCACCGGATGATGCGGAAAATGGCCGTTGAAGAAGGGCTCGTTGATGGTGACGTTTTTGAGTGCAACAATGTCCTTTCCCGCCTCGTAGGAAAGCACCCGGTCGATCAGCAGGAAGGGATAACGGTGCGGCAGGTAGCGCAGGACCTTGGTGATGTCCATGCTGTTCATGATGTTCCTTTCTTGCGCAACTGCAGTTGCTGTTCAAGCGCGCGGACCCTGGAGGTCAGTTCGCCGAGCTTGCGCAGGCTGGCGGCGTTGCGGCGCCAGTCACGGTTGCTCTCGAAGGGGTAGGCCCCGGTGTAGGTGCCGGCCTCCGTGATCGACTTGGTGACCAGGGTATGCGCCGAGATCTCGACATGGTCCGCGATCGAAAGGTGCCCCGCTATGCCGGATGCGCCCCCGATGCGGCAATAGCGGCCGATGCGGGAACTGCCGGCAATGCCGACGCAGGCCGCAATCGCGGTATGCGCGCCGATGCGCACGTTGTGCCCGACCTGGATCTGGTTGTCGAGCTTTACGCCATCCTCGATCACCGTGTCGTCTATTGCACCGCGGTCTATGGTCGTGTTGGCGCCAATCTCCACGTCGTTGCCCACCCTGACGCGTCCGATCTGCGGCACCTTGAGCCAGCGTTCGTCTTCCATAGCAATGCCGAAGCCGTCGGCACCAATTACCGCACCGGAATGGACGATGACCCGGTCGCCAAGTATGCAATCCCGGTAAATCGTGACATTCGGGTGAATCATCCCGCGCGCACCGATTGATGCGCCGTCCCCAATATGGCTGCCCGCACCGATGCTGCAATGGTCGCCGATCTCGGCGCCTGCGCCGATCACGGCATGGGGGCCGACATGCACGCCGGCACCCAATCTCGCGCTCGGATCAATGACCGCGGCCGGATGGAATCCTGCGACCTGCTCGGGCATGGGGTTCAGCAGCGCAGACACCCGGGCAAAGTAGGCGTACGGGTTTGTGGCGATGATATGCGGCATGTCCAGCTTGCCGCGCAGGGTCAGGCCGACGATCACCGCGCCGGCCCGTGTCGCCCTGAGCTGGGCCAGGTAACGCTCGTTGGCAAAAAAGGCGATGGTATCCGGGGTGGCGGTCTCCAGGGTGGCAACCTGCCGCACGCCCAGTCCGGGGTCTCCGACCAGTTCCCCGCCGAAACGGTCGACTATGTCGCCAAGGCTGATGAAAGTGGGCTGCGGATTCGACATCGGTCGGACAGCATCGGGAATCGGCATCGCGGGACGATGCTGAAAACGGCTACTTGCCGTCTGCCAGCGCTTTCAGCACCTTGTCCGTGATGTCGATCTTCGGGTTGCGGTACACCGCTTCCTGGAAAATGATGTCGTACTTTTCGGCTTCGGCTATCTGCCTGATGATGCGGTTGGCGCGTTCGAAAAGGGCACCCAGCTCCTGGTTCCGGCGGAGATTCAGGTCCTCGCGATATTCCCGCTGCATGCGCTGGAAATCCAGCGTCAGGCGTCCGAGCTCCTGCTCCTTGGCACGGCGTTCGCTTTCGCCCATGGTCAGCGCATCCTTCTCGATCTGCCCCTGGAGTGCCTTGATCTGCGTCTCACGCCGCTGCAGCTCCTGTGCCCGGGGCGCGAACTCCTTTTCCAGCTGCTTGCTGGCACGGTCCGCAGGAGCGCTTTCCCGGGTAATGCGTTCCTGGTCGATAAAGCCTATTTTCAGGTCGGCGGCAGTCGCAGCTGCGCCGGCGCAGAACATCACGCCCGCCAATCCGTAACAAAGTAATCTTTTCAACATGCTCTCCTTGAAACTCTCCGCGACCGCCATGCCTAGAATGCGCCGCCAAACGTGAACTGGAACGCCTGCTTCCTGTCATTGCTCTGCGCGTTCAGGGGAGCCGCGACGCTCATCTTGATCGGCCCGAAAGGTGATGACCAGAACAATGAAAGCCCTGTGGAATAGCGAAAATCTCCGCTGTCAAATTTCTCCGAAATCAGGCCTGCATCAACAAAACCGCTCAACCGGACCGACTTGTCGTTCTGGAGCCCCGGAAACGGGAACAGGAACTCCGCGTTGCCCACCAGCCGGTGGCTGCCGCCCCGTGGATCACCATTCTGGTCCTTGGGGCCGATGGTCGAACTCCGGTAACCACGGACAGAGTTTACACCGCCTGCAAAAAAGTTCTTGAAAAACGGCAGCGGTTTGTTGTCCAGGCCTTCCCCGTATCCCGCTTCACCATTGAGCATGAGCGTGTAATGGCGGCTCAGCGGGAAATACCGCTGATACTGGTAGGTCGCCTTGTAATATTTCAGCGAACCGCCGGGAACGGTGATCTCGCCGGTTGCGCGCTGCATCACGCCCTTGGTCGGGTAGATCAGGCTGTCCCGTCCGTCACGCACCCAGCCTGCAGTGGCGAGGATGGCATCGGTCTGCCGGCCGAAGGTTGCGACATAATCGAGGTAGAACAACGGACTGTCGGAAAACGTGGTGACCTTGGTTTCCTCGTACGCCAGTCCGTAGTTGATCGTATCCCGCTCGGTCACGGGAATACCGAAACGGATGCCCGCGCCTGTCGACTTCGAAACATAGCGGCCCAGCCCGCCCTCAAAGGCGTCGACCTCGCGCGTATAGATGTCAAAACCCTGGCTGATGCCGTCCACGGTGAAATACGGATCGGTATAGGACAGGGCGTACACGGTGTTGATCCTGCTCGAATTCAGCTGCAGTGAAACATGCTTGCCCGATCCGAAAATGTTCTGCTGCGTGACCGCACCCGACAGCGTCACTCCCTCGCCGCTGCCGAAACCGGCACCGAGCAGGATGTTTCCGGTCGGCTTCTCGACCACCGAAAAATTCACATCGACCTGGTCGGTGGTGCCGGTTACGGAGGGCGTCTCCACGTTGACTTCGGTGAAATAACCGAGCCTGTCGACCCTGCTGCGCGACAGGTTGATCTTCTCGCCCGAATACCAGCCCCCTTCCAGCTGCCGCATCTCGCGGCGGATGACTTCGTCGCGCGTGCGGTTGTTTCCTGCGACGTTGATGCGGCGCACGTACACGCGACGGCCCGGATCAATGAAAAATGTGAAAGCTGCCTGGTTCTTGCCGCGATCCAGATCAGGCGCGGCGTTGACGTTGGCAAAGGCGTAACCGTCATTGCCGAGCCTGTCGCTGATGTTCTTGGTCGATTCGGCGATGCGGGTGCGTGAATAGGTTTCACCCGGCTTGACGGTGATCAGCTTCAGTATTTCCGCCTCGGGCAGCAGAAGTTCACCGGCAACCTTGACATCAGATACCGTGTACTTCGGCCCTTCGGTGATGCTGACGCTGATGAAAATGTCCTTCTTGTCCGGCGATATCGTGACCTGGGTCGAATCGACGCTGAATTCGAGGTAACCGCGATCGAGGTAGTGGGAGCGCAGGCTCTCCAGGTCGGCCGAGAGTTTTTGCCTGGAATACTGGTCGTGCTTGCTCCACCAGGTCATCCATCCGGGAGTGCGGAGTATGAAAAGGTCGACCAGGTCCTTCTCCCGGAAGGACTTGGCGCCGATGATGCTGATCTGGCGTATCTTCGCCACTTCGCCCTCATCAACGCTGAAGTTGATCGATACCCGGTTTCTTTCGAGCGGCGTGATCGTGGTCGTCACGGCAACCGCGTACCGGCCCCTGCTGAGGTACTGGCGCTTGAGCTCCTGCTCCGCACGATCGAGCAGTGAGCGGTCAAAGATGCGCCCGTCGCCAAGGCCGATCTGGCGCAGGCTTTTGAGCAGCGCATCCTTGTCGAATTCCTTCACGCCGACAAAATCGACCTGGGCAATCGACGGGCGCTCCTGCAGGGCCACGACGAGGACATTGCCTTCCGCCTCGATCGACACATCCTTGAAGAACCCGGTGCCAAAAAGCGCGCGTATGGCCTGTGCCGCTTTCTCGTCGGTCATGGTCTCCCCGACCTTGACCGGCAGGTAGCTGAAGACCGTCCCGGCCTCGATGCGCTGGATACCCTCCACGCGGATATCCTTGATGACAAAAGGCTCTATCGCAAGTGCAGGGGCGGCCAGAAAAGCCAGGGTCACAAACAACCAACGCGGGAATGCCATAGTTAACTGCCGATCAGGCGGTTGATATCGTTGTAGAGAGCAAAGGCCATTAGGGCAAACAACAGCGTCATGCCGACTTGCTGTCCGACCTCCATGATCCTGTCGGGCACCGGTTTCCCGGTAAAAATCTCGACCGAATAATACATCAAGTGCCCTCCGTCCAATAACGGGATTGGCAACAGGTTCAGGACTCCGAGACTGATGCTGATCAAGGCCAGGAAGAGCAGGTAGGATATCCAGCCGTTTTGCGCGGACTGTCCTGCATAGTCGGCAATCGTGATCGGACCGCTGAGATTTTTCACCGACACTTCACCAATAACCATCTTGCCGAGCATGCGCAGGCTGAACAGCGCGGTCTCCCAGGTTTTGGCGACTGCACGCCAGATGCTTTCAAGCGGTCCGTAGCTGACATCGGCAATCATGCCCTTCATCAGGTCCGGATCCATTCGCGGGGAAGCACCGATGCGCCCGAAACGAAGGCCGCCTTCCTCTATCGTATCGGGCGTCACCGCCAGGGGCGGCAGATCGACCTCTGCGCGCTGAACGCGAAACTGCAGAGGCTGGCCGGCAGCCTCACGCACCTTCTGCACAACGGCATCCCAGGTCTCCGGGCGCTCGCCATTGATCGCCATGATGCGATCCCCCCCCTGCAGACCGGCCCGGGCCGCGGCGCCGTTTCCGGTCACCTGACCGATGACCGGTGGCAACACCAGCCGCTGCCGCAGAAGCCCCAGCGCACCCAGCACATCGCCTTCAATGTCCCCGGATTCCAGCCCGTCAAAACGCAGTTCCCGCAAAACCGCGGTACCCTGCTGCCCCTGCAATTCGACCTGAACCGGCCTGCGCTCCAGCGCACGCTGCAATACGATCCAGCGGAAATCCTGCCAGGTCTTGACGCTGACACCATCGACCGCCAGCACGGTTTCACCCGCTGCAAAACCGGCCCGGGCGGCAACACTGGCCGGCGGCGGCTCGGCCACCACGGGAATCAGCCCGGGTATGCCATGAATGAAAAGCACCCAGTACAGCAGCACCGCAGCCAGGAAATTCGCGACCGGCCCGGCAAGCACAATGGCAAAACGCTGCCATACCGACTTGCGATTAAATGCACGATGAAGTTCATG